>JRHI01000197.1_pt1 | contig 67862 bp, 70 predicted proteins | sample 215371 | NCBI WGS metagenome assembly JRHI01 (sample SAMN02929681, study PRJNA255918) | sediment metagenome | biome: cave system; feature: Ice Cave; material: Sediment; isolation source: sediment from deep within a dark volcanic ice cave with no known source of... ... | reverse complement strand
GTCGTGGCCGGTGTTCATGGCCTGGAGCATGTCCAGGGCCTCTCCCCCGCGGCACTCGCCGACGATGATGCGGTCGGGCCGCATCCGGAGGCAGTTCTTGACAAGATCGCGAATCGGTACCGCACCTTTGCCTTCAACGTTGGCGGGGCGAGATTCCAGCGTGATGACATGATCCTGCTGCAGCTGAAGCTCCGCCGCGTCCTCGCAGGTGATGATCCGCTCCTCGGGCGGAATGAACGTCGAGAGGATGTTGAGGAGCGTCGTCTTGCCGGAGCCGGTACCGCCGGAAACCAGGCAGTTGAGGCGCGAGCGGACCGCTGCACGCAGGAAATCGATAATCTGCGGCGTCGCCGAGCGGAACTTGACCAGGTCATTCGGTCCGAGCTTCTCGCGAGAGAACTTTCGGATCGTCATGCAGGGACCCTTGAGCGCCAGCGGGGGGATGATCACGTTGACTCGGGAGCCGTCCTTCAGCCGGGCGTCCGCCATCGGGGTTGACTCGTCGACGCGGCGGCCCACCGAGCTGACGACCCGGTCGATGACGCGCATCAGCTGCTTGTCACTTTCAAAGGTGACGTCCGACAGCATCGGCTGGCCCCGGCGCTCGATGTAGATCTGCTTCGGGTGATTGATCATGATCTCGGAGATGTCCTTGTCGTTGAGGAGGATCTCGAGAGGCCCGAGCCCGAGGATGTCGTCCATCAACGACTCGATGAGCCGCTCCTTGTCGGGCCGCGTCATCGTCATGCCCGAGGTCCTGATGTACTCGTCCGAGAGTTCAACGATCTTCTCGCGTACAAACTCACGGTCCGTCACGTCGATCTTGTTCGCGTACTGCTCGAGCAGTTTGGCGTGGACCGCGGTCTTGGCCGCGGCGAAGGCGGGCGTGACGGGAACCGAGCCGGTCTTACCGCCGGCTCGGTCGGCCAGGCTGCCGGCCGGAACGGCGGCGGGTGCTGCCACGGGCGCAGCCACAGCCGGAACGGTGATCGTGGCGGCGCCGTGGCCGTTGCCCGCGGGGGCCGGGGGCGCCGGCGCGGGAACGGTTGCCGTGCGCCCGCCGCCGGCCGGCGGAACCGCGGGCGGAGCGGCCGCGGGTGCGCCGGGCACCGGGATTCGTTGCTGGTTCGCCTGGTTGACGCGGTCGAGAAGGCCCATTGTCAGTTCGCCTTACCGGCGGGCGTCCTTCCCCAGAACGATCCTTTGCGGCGCGAGCCAGATCGAAAAGCCGCCAGCTCCTTCGAGCCGGCGGGGATTTTCAGCTCACCGGCCAGGTTTTGGATGCTCATGGCAATCTCGGAGGTCGGAAAGAGGATGGCGACGGGTTCCGCCCTCTGGATCGACTTCAGCATCAGCCGGGGGTCGTTGGGGATGCGGGCGACGATCTTCTTGTCGAGGGTCGCCTCCACCTGCGCCGTCGTGACACCCAGGCTCGTGTCGAACCGGTTGACCACGATATGGATGCGCGTGCTCGGGATGCCGAGCCGGGCGAAGACACGCAGCGCCAGCTTCGCCTCCTTCACCGAGGGCAGGCTCAGGTCGATCAGGACCACCACCTGGCCGGCCCTTTCGATCGCTTCCAGGGTGACCTCGTCGAGATGCGAGCTGGTGTCGACCACGATGTAGTCGAATGCACCCTGGAGGATCTCGAGGATGGTCCGCGCCTGCTCGCCGGTGACCAGGTCGGCGAATTCGGGGCTCTGGGGTCCGAGCAGGACCCGGAACCCGCCCGGCGCCTCCGGCATCAGCGCTTCGACAAAGTCGGAGTCCACGTGCGGAAATGCCTCGACAACCTGGTAGATGTTTCGGCTCGAGTCGAGTCCGAGCAGAACCCCGAGATCACCGAATTGAAGATCCAGGTCCACCAACGCGGTGCGGCTGCCGCCCTCCCGGGCAAGCGTGGCCGCCAGGTTGACCGCGAGCATCGATTTGCCCGTTCCACCCTTGCCGCTGAAGACCAGGAAGATCTTTCCATTGCCCCGCTTGGAGAGGGCGGTCCGTGCGCCGCCCGCCGGTTCCGGGGCGCCGGACTCGGCCGGTATCCGCACCGCGTCGGCCGCTGCGCGAACGGCCGGCAGGGCCGGCAGAGCCACGCCGGTGGAACTGGCGGGGATCGCAGGGACGACCTTCAGTCGCTCCAGGTGGCTGACGCGGCGAACCGCCGCGACCAGCTCATCGCCGCTGAATGGCTTGATCAGGAATTCGCGCGCGCCGGCGAGCATTGCGCGCCGAAGGAAGTCGCGGTCCTCCTGGACCGACATCAGAATCACCGGCGTGGTGGCGGGCAGGGAGGCGACCACCTGGGTCGCCTCCAGCCCGTCCTTCGCTGCGATATTCACGTCCATCAGCACCACGTCCGGGGTGAGGCGCCGCACCTCGGTGACGGCAGCCTGCGCATCCAACGCGGTCCCGACGACCTCGATGTCGGACTCGAACCCGAGCAGTTTCTTTAGGTTGTCCACCGTCGTCGAGACGTCATCGATGATGACCACTCGAATCGGGGACGCGGGCGTGCTCGTCTCAGCCTCCTGATGCCTACGAGGCCTACTGGCCGAAGGCTTTGTTGAATGCCGGGAACTTGGCCGCGATATCGGTGGCCTGGACGCCCTTGGCGGCATCGACGTTCTTGCATGACGGGTCGGGCCCGCTCACCGCAGGTGCGTAGTCCTTGTAGGACTCGAGCACGTACTTGAGGTTCGTGTTGTTGGAGAACCAGATGAGGTACTCCGCCTGGCACGGGGTGACGATCACCGTGATGCTGGTCGCGTTGGCTCCGCTCTGGGCGGGCGCCGATGACTGGGCGGTGTTGGTTCCGTTGGCCGAGCTGACGGTCAGGTTGGCCGGGCCGACGCGGATGACGTGCAGCTGGGTGAAGATCGTCACGGTGGCGGCGGTCTTCTGCGCACCCTGGCTGGCGGTCACGGCGATGTAGTCACCGGGCTGGATGTAGCCGGCAACGCCGACCTGTTCGCTGGTCGGCAGCGTGAATGCCACGTAGCCGGGCGGAATCGGCAGGAAGGCGGCCATGGCGCCGGTGATGCTGTCGGCGGAAGTCGCCAGCATGCTGGTCAACAGGGGCTGGCCCGCGGCGATGTTGACTTCGGCGATCTTGCCCTGAACGGCCGCCAGCGCGACCTTCGTCTCGTCGGCGGTCTTGGTGTTGTTGTCGATGACGATTGCGCCGGTCGGCTTGTAGGCCTCCGGGACCTGCTTCACGACTACCTGGTCCTGGGTGGAGATCTGCGTGCGAAGACTGATGTCTTTGGCTGCGTAGACGACCTTCAGGGTCGAGCCCGTGAGCGCGCCGCCCTTTCCTCCGCCGAAGTTACCCAGCCACACAGCTGCGCCAAATCCGACCACAAACAGGACGACGCCGATGATGGTAAAGAGACGGCCTCCGCTTGTTTTTGGTCGAGCGGGCGCCTGAGCTACTGCCACTGGACTTTCACCTCCGAGGTATGTCGCCGACCCGGTCGGCGCGTGATGTCTGAGCGAATGTGCATTTGGTTTAAAAACAGAGAGCCTCGTTGCCGAGGCTCTCTGGAAGGTATTTCGCTTGGGTGACGACGACTACGCGTTGAGAGCGGCGACGACGTTCGAGAAAACGTTCTTGATCTGACCGCCCATCGTAAGAAGGATGACGATGACCACGATGGAAACGAGCACGAGAATAAGGGCGTACTCGACCATTCCCTGGCCTTCCTGACGGGTCAGAAGACCGCGAATTTTCCAGATAAGGTTGGACACTTTGGCTTTCACCTCCTTTGTTTTATGAACTGGACCTCTAATCGCCTGAGCCGACGGTTTCTTGCGAAAAAGGGGTGCTCCGGTCTCAATCACGTTGCCGGGGCGCGGCCATCCTAACCAGTAAAACCCCGGCTGGCAATCATTTACTGCCTGGGCGGGTGACGCCGCGACGGCTAGTGGGGAATTCTCCCTGGATTCGGGTTCCCTGGCCGGGCAGGCTGGTGACCTCGAGCGAGCCATCCAGCGCCAGCGCCCTCTCCCGCATGCCGATGATGCCGAGGGTTTCCCTGCCCGCGGGCTCGCTCATCTCGGCCGGGAAACCTGCGCCATCATCCACCACGGTGAGCAGCACCCGATCGGGTTCGACCGTCAACGCCACCTCCACTGAGGCCGCCCGGGCGTGCTTGCGGATGTTGGCGAGGGCCTCCTGGACGATCCTGAAGAGGCCGTCGGAGAGGGCTGCGCCAACCGGCAGCTCCTCGCCGCCGATGATCAGAGTGCACGTGATTCCGGTCTGTTCCTGGAACTCTGCGGCGAACCGCTTCATGGTAGGGATGAGGCCGAGCTCATCGAGCGAGTCGGGCCGCAGGTCGAACATGAAGCGCCGCATGTCGGCCACCGCGGTCCGGACCTGGCTCTTGAAGTCGTCGAGCTCGGCGGGCAGCGCCTCCGGCGCCCGCTTGGCGATCCGGTCGAGGATCTCCGCCTTCAGCACCAGGTCGGCCAGGATCCGGGCTGGGCCGTCGTGCAGCTTGCGGGCGATCCTGAGCCGCTCCACCTCAACCGCCTGGAAAATGGCGAGTGTCTGGGACGCGGGCGGACGACCGAGCGCGCTCCTGGACCCCGGCGAAGAGCTGTCGACCTCGGCCTGGACCAGCGCCCTGACTCCAGCGGCCATCGCCTGGCAGAGCTGCAGCTGCTCGCGAACGGCCTGAGCCATGACCTCGGCCCGCTGCCGTCGCTCACCGAGCTCGTGCGCCTTTTCGACCGCCACGTCGCGCTCGTGCGGGGAGAAGCGCTCGGGATGAAGGATCACGTGGCGGCGGATCACGTCGGCATCAGCCAATTCGTCGGTGAGCTCCAACGCCGCCGATTCGAGCTTGGGGATCAGGACTTCGAGGCGTTCGGACTCGCCTTCAATCCAGGCGAGGATGCCGACTGGCGGTGCGCCCGGGGAAGCCGGCGCGGCTACGCCTTCGCCTGCGCTCTTGTTTGCGCTTTGATGGGCGCTCTTGTGGGGGTCATGGTCGGAAACGCTCATGATGGCCGGGCTCTCCGTCTTCGCAGGAAGCCGCAGGGTGGGATGTTAGATTACGGCGACCCTCATGCGGAACGAGCCCCTCACCACCACCCCGCTCCCGATCCCGACCCGGCCGGCCGCCTATTGGCTGGACCTGGTCTTCGGCCGCACGCTGCCTGCCATCTTCTTCGGGCTTTTCATGCTCGTCCAACTGGTGGGCGTGGTCGACTCCGGCGGGCATCTCCTCCATCGGAGCCCCGCTCCCGACGAGCTCCTCGGCTTCGCTAACAAGGTAATCCGGCTCGCCTTCTTCACGATGCTCATCTTCATGTACACCGCTCGCCTGCCCGCCAAGCGGGCCGACCGCCGGCCGGGAGTCGTGGCGATCTCGCTGTTGGGCACCTTCGCCATCCTTGGCGCGGGTTACCTGCCAGCCTGGCATCACGGGGCGGCCACGATCCTCATTTCGGACGTGCTGATCGTCTTCGGCATGGCCTACGCCGTCTGGGGCCTCGCCTACCTGAGGCGATCTTTCTCCATCATTCCGGAAGCTCGCCGGCTGGTCACCGGTGGTCCTTATGCGCTCTCCCGCAATCCGCTCTACTTCGGGGAGGGGCTGGCCAGCATCGGTGTGGTGTTGCCGGTCTTCGGACCCGCCCACGCCGGCCTCCTGGTGATCTTCATCGCTTCGCAGCTCCTGCGCATCCGTTGGGAGCAGAAGGTTCTGGGGGAGGCCTTCCCCACCGAGTACCCCGACTACCTGCGCCGAGTGCCGATGCTCGTGCCCTTCTGGCCGGTCCGCAGCTGAGGGAGTCCCGGCTCGGCCCAAGGACCCTTCTGCTCGGAGGGGTGTTGCTCGCTGCCGTGGCGGCCTTCACCGGTGCGGTGGAGGACCCCGACTTCTGGTGGCACCTGCGCGCCGGCCGCTGGATGCTCGAGCACGGCCGCCTCCCCAGCCACGACCTTTTCACCTACACGGTGCCCGGCCACCCCTGGACCGACCACGAGTACCTGACGGAGGTCCTGATCGCCCTGCTCACCAACTGGGCAGGCCTCACCGCGGTCACCATTTTTTTCGCCGTCGTCACCTACCTCGGGTTCATCTTGATCTACCGGACCGCCCTCGTTGGCCGCCGCCCTTACGTGATCGCCGGCCTCGGGCTGGCGCTCGCCGCACTGGCCGGGGCGCCGATCTGGGGCCCGCGGGCGCAGATGCTCACCTTCACCCTCAGCTGCCTCGAGCTCTATTGGTTGTCCGGGTACCTGGCGGGCCGGAGTCGTGCGATCAATTTCCTGCCCCTGGTCGTGATCCTCTGGGCCAACCTGCACGGCGGCTTCGTGGTTGCCTTCGTATTTCTCGGCATCGCGATCACCGCCGAGCTGGTCGGGCTTGTCCTGGCCGGCGAACCGGAGGCGCGGGTGGCGCACCGGCGCCGGCTCCGCACCCTCGGCCAGGTCCTGCTGCTCTGCCTGCTGGCGGTTCTGGCGACGCCCCACGGCTTCTCCGTGTACACCAATCCGCTGGAAACCCTGACCAGCTCGGCCCAACGGCGGCTGATCATCGAATGGTTCTCACCGGACTTTCACCAGCTGGTCCTGATTCCCTTCCTGGCCATGCTGCTGTTGGTCCTGGCCGGGTTCGCCCTGCGCCGGCCGACCACCTACCAGCTCCTGCTGACGATCACCGCGGTCACGCTCTCGCTCCAGTCGGCGCGCCACATCGCGATCTTCATCGCCGCGGTGACGCCGATCCTCATCGAGATTTGGTCGGGCGTTTGGGACGACTTCTCAGCCGCGCGGGGCTGGCACCTGAGCTCTCCCCCACCCTCGCGGTTGCTCCAGGTCACGACCGTCGTCGCCCTGCTCGTCATCGCCGGCGCGGTGACCTTTCGGGTTGGCTCCGAGCTCCGCCGACAGGCGGTGCACACGACCGGCGACTACCCGGTCGCGGCAGCCAACTGGCTGGCGGAGCATCCTGAGATCGGCACCCGGATGTACAACCAATACGGCTGGGGCGGCTACCTCGCCAACCGCTTCTACCCCGACCCCAACCGGCGGGTCTTCATCTACGGGGAAGCCTCGGTGATGGGCGACGCATTCCTGCAGAAGTACCAGGATGTGCAGACGCTCCGCTCGAATTGGACCCAGGTTCTCGACGATTACGGGGTCGATTTCGTCATCTACAACCGCCACGAGGCGCTCACCAACGTCCTCGAGCAGCTGCCGGATCGGTGGGACTGCACGCTCTACAGCCGATCGGACCCGGTCGCCGAGATCTGCATCCGGCGGCGCTGAGCGGTTCAGTAGATCTGGAAGACGGCGACACCCGGTGCGGTGAAGGCCGGCGGGCCGAGACCAGGCGGCGCCGGCCGGTCGGTATCGGCGCGCGACCAGACCACGTAGCGAACATGGTGTTCCACGATGAATCCGGGCAGATCCCCTTCACCGTGCAGCAGCCCGTTCACCTCGAGCGTCTTCTGACGCCAGTTGAAGGTCTCGCTGTATTGACCGACATAGGTGGTGTCCGAGGTGTAGGCGGGGACCAGAAGGCCGAGCCTGTCGGAGGCCAGCACGACTCCCGCGGGTCGCCCTGACATCCACTGCAGAGCCTGGTAGTCGCCGTTGGGGATCGAGTAGGCAGGGTTGGTCGCCACCAACATCGGGCCGATCAGCAGGAAAACGCTGCCCACCGACGCGAACGAGGTGTAGGCGAAGGGCAGCAGCCGGGCGCCGCGCTCGCGTAGGCGTGGCACGACGACGCTGAAGAGGCCTTCGGCGGCCATTACGACCAGGGGGAGGTAGATCCCGTCGAAGAATCGCCGGCGCAGGTTGTCGGCCGGCGTCGGGAGCCACAGGATCACCGCCAGCAGGACCAGCCAGGCGAGCAGGAAGACGTCGTTGCGCGACCGTCGTCGCAGCATGCGAGGCAGCGCCAGAGCGGCCAGCAGCAATTGGGGGGCGAGAGCCAGGCCGAGACTCAGCAGGTCGGGCGCGAAGTTGTTGCGCCACTGCCCGCTCCAGCGCGAGACCGCGGGATTGTGAAGCTCGATGTACGAATAGAGCACGTACGGCGCGACCAGCGCCAGGGAAAGGCCCGCGGCAGCCAGGCCCCGCGGGCTGGGCCGGCGGTAGAGAAGAGCGACAGCCAGAGCGGCGCCCACCAGTATCGGCATCTGAGCATGAATCGAAGCCTCGCCCAACCAGGCCAGGCCTGCCAGCAGACCGAGGCGGAAGCTGCTCTGCGCGGCGGCCCGTAGGGTCAGCACGACGGCCAGCGCCTGCAGCGCGGCGGCCCAGGCGAAGTGCGGAAGCGCAAGGATCGAATAGAAGGCGCTCAGCTCGGGCATTCGCCAGTCGAGCGTGTCCGTCTGCTGTCCGAAGAAGATGGGCTTGCCGATCGCCTCCACGACGTATCCCATGCCGAGGCCGATGGCGAGGAAGTAGAGGGCCCACGGCCGGGCGCGGTGGTCTTCGACGAAGTGCTCGATGAAGAGCCATGAACCGTAGAGCAGCAGTCCCGCGCCGACGACCCGGGCGAGGTGGAACATCAACAGAACAGGAAGATGGGCCAGCCCGGCCAGATGGCCGAGCAGGATCCAGTAGACAAAGAAATAGACCGGCTGGCTCGGCTCGGTCGTATAGCGGTTGGTCCACGTCCAGTGTCCGTCGAGTCCCCCCCGCATCTTGGCGAGGTAGGTGTTGGCGTCGTCGGCCAGGAAGAAGAAACCCATGAAACTGCGCCCGCTCGGCTGCGCGTTGTGTGCGTATAGGTAGGGGAGCAGGGTTACGGTGGCGAGCACGCAGGCGACCACCAACCACGGCTGGGGCCGCCACCTCCTCACCTGTGCGGTGGCGGGGAGCGGCCTCGCGCCGGCCGTGCCGTCCGCGCTAGCGGCCATGGGCCAACCTCATCCGAACCACGTTGAGGAAGTCGCTCCAGATCTCGCCGCCGGACACCTTGGAGGCACCCGCGATGCGGTCGATGAACTGGATCGGAACCTCCTTCACCTTGAATCCCTTCGTGGTTGCCCGGTAGACCATCTCGATCTGGAACGAATAACCATCCGAAATCACGCGCCCGAAATCGATCGCGGAGAGAAGCTCGCGGGTGTAACAGCGATAGCCGGACGTGCAGTCATGGACATCGAGGCCGAGCAGCGCCCGGCAGTATACGTTGGCCGCCCAGCTCAGGAACCGGCGGTGGGCGCCAAACCCCGTGACGCCTCCCCCGGCGACGTAGCGCGAGCCAAGACCGATCCCGCCGCAGGATCTCGCCGCGCTGATGATCGCCTCGAGATGCTCGATCCGGTGGGAGCCGTCGGCATCCATCTCGACCAGGAGTTGGTAGCCCCTCGCCAGGCCCAGCTGAAATCCCTCGACGTAGGCGCTGCCAAGGCCGAGCTTGCCGGCGCGGTGAAGAACGCTGAGGCCGGCATCGTCGCTTGCCAGCGCGTCGGCGATCCTGCCGGTTCCATCCGGCGAGTTGTCGTCAACGATGAGGACGTCATGACCGCGCTGGCGAACGCTGCGGGCCACGCGCTCGATGTTGTCCATCTCGTTGTAGGTCGGCAGGACGATCAGAGCCGGGGATGTCACTTGAGGAACCTGATCTTCACGATGTCCACGAGGGCCTCCAGCGAATGCTTCATGGGCGAGATGCGGCTGGGCAGCGAATCAAACCAGCGCACCGGCACCTCGGCGATCCTGTAGCCCCGGTGGCGGGCGCGGTAGAGCACCTCCACGTCGAAGGCGACATTTCCACTCAACTTCATCTGCGAAAACGTCTCCCGTGCCACGGGACCCCGCCACAGCTTGAAACCGCACTGGGTGTCCCAGAAGCCGGGCAGGGCGACGGCCTGGACGATGAGATTGAAGATTTTGCCCATGAGAGTGCGGTGGAGCGGCTGCGACACCTCGACCTGCGAGGCGCGCTTGCCGCGCGACCCGATCGCCACGTCGTACCCGGAATCGATCATCTCCCGGAGCTTGGGGAGCTCGTCGATCGGGGTCGACAGGTCGGCGTCCGAGATCAGCACCAGGTCCCCCTGACTCGCCGCCACGCCGGCCGCGACCGCCCGCGCCTTGCCCTGGTTCGGTTGCAGGTCGATCCCCCGAACCCGGGTCGGATCGAGGGCCACCTCGGCGGCGATCACCGAGCCAGTCGAGTCGCGGCTGCCGTCGTTGATGATGATCAGCTCCCAGCTCGCGCCCTGGGAGTCGAGGTAGGGCTTGACGACGGATAGGGTGCCGGGTAGCCGGGCGGCTTCGTTATAGGCCGGAATCACCACGCTCAACTCCGGTGTCTGGGCCACGGCGCAACAGTCTATCGAGCCGCCGAGCGCATCACTTCGATCGCAAACCTGGGCAGAACGGCCATCCGCCGGGCCCGCCACGGCTGCCGGATCAGGCGAAAGAGCCACTCGAGCCCGACTCGGCGCATCCAGGCCGGAGCTCGGGGAACGCGGCCGGTGAGGAAGTCGAAGGCACCGCCGACGCCGATGCCGACCCCTCCGCCCAGACGCCCAAGGTTGCGATCCAACCAGAGCTCCTGGTGAGGAGCCCCGTAAGCCACCAGGACCAGATCTGGGCGAGCGCTCTTCAGCAGGGCGATCGTCTCGACGTCGCCCTCCGGGCCGGCCCGTCCGGCGTGGCTGCCAACCACCAGCAGGCCCGGGAAACGCGCCCTCAGCAGCTCGCCCGCCTGGGCGGCGACGCCAGGCGCGGCTCCGAGCAGATAGAGCCGCCACCCGGCGCCGGCGGCGCGGGCGGCCAGGGGCGGGATGATGTCGATGCCAGATACCCGTTCGGGAAGCGGATGGCCCTGGCGGCGGGCGGCCCAGAGCACGCCCCACCCATCTGGGATGCACAGACTCGCCGATTCGAGAAGGGCCGCAAACCGGGCATCAGAGCGGGCCCGCATGATGAACTCGGGGTTCACAGTGGCCACAATGTGGCGGCCCCCCTCCGCAATGAAACCGGCGATGGCCTCGACCGCCGCAGGAGTATCCACAGCGTCGACCCTGACGCCGAGAACCCGGATGGATTGCACGAGCCTGATTATCATTTGCGGCCTGTGGGGCAGGCCTGAAGTGATCGTGGACCTGCGCAGCGTCGATCCCGAGCGCCCTGGGCCGGCCGGCGAGTATGCGCTCCAGCTCACAGCAGCCCTCATCCGCGTGGCTCCGGAGGCCGAGGTCACGGTTCTCGAACCCGGCTTCAGCGGGCCCCTGCCGGCGGGCGGCAGCCTCCTGCTGCTCGCCGGCGGCCGCCCCCAGCCCGGCTATCGCTGCATCACCGCAGTTCATGACGTGAGCCGACTGCGGGGCGGGCGCGGAGCGCTGCGGGCGCGCTTTCGGACCGCCTTCACGCTGAGCCGCTCGGACATGGTGCTGACCTGTTCCAGCAGCGCCGCGGACGAATTGAAGGGGTACCTGCGGGTACACGCGGATCGAGTTCACACCGTTCTGCCGGGCCTCGAACCCGGCTTCGGCCGCAGCAGCCGCGCGGCGGCCGAGGACCTCCGCTTGGCGCTCGGGCTGCCCAAACGCTACCTGATCGCCTTTGGCGACCCGGCCCTGGCGCGGCGAGCATTCATCGGCGCTAAGGTTCCCGGCGACGAGGCGGGGCTGGTCGACGGGAATCAGCTCCGTCCGACCCGAGATCAGCTGGCGCCGCTGCTGAGCGGCGCCGTCGGGGTGCTCCTCTGCCAGGCCCGGGAGGGCAATCCCATGCTGGCCCTGCAGGCGATGGCGTGCGGGACGCCCCCGGTCGTGCCTGGTGACGGCGCTTTCCCGGAGGTCGTCAGGGACGGCGGCCTCACGATTGCCGCCGGCCAGCCGGGCGATTGGTCAGAGGCGATTTCGGCCCTCTACCGCAGCGACCAGCTACGGATGCAGCTCTCAGCCCGGAGCCGGGATCTGGCCGCCGAATTCTCGGCCGAACGAGCGGCCCGGTCGCTCGCCTCCCTACTTCAGGCCGGCCAGCACACCTAGGAAGAGGAGCGGATAAGCTCGGGGCACCCGGATCGGCTCCGGGCGATCGGGCACCACCCCTCTCTCAGGCGCCCGGAGTGGGGCCGCGAAGTCGGCGAGGCTCTCCCCCCCGGAGACCCGCACGCGACTCCAGGTGAAGCGATCGCCGAGCGTGTGTGACGCGCCTTCCTGGGTCGTCGTTGCATTGCTGAACCCGGCGGCCTCGACCGCGGCTACGACCTGTGCGTTGTACCGTCCCGCCGGGTAGCAGAAGGCGGGCACCGCGTGGCCCAGGAGCGCCTCGAGCTGCGAGCGCGAGCCGGCCACCTCTGCCCGGAGCTGGGCTGGGTCGAGCTTGGTCAGGTCGGCATGACTGAAGGTGTGGGCCCCGATCTCGATGCCATAGGCATCCATCTCGCGAACCTGTTCCGGCGTGACATTTCGCCCTGCCGCTCCGACGAACCCGCTGACCAGGTAGGCGACCGCCTTGAAGTTGTGCTCACGGAGCACCGGGAAGGCATTGCTGTAGAGATCCGCGTAGCCGTCGTCGAAGGTCAGCACGACCGGGCGGTCGGGCAGGCTGCCCCGGCCCTCGAGATAGCCCTGCAGGTCGCTGATCGTGACTGGGTGGAATCCCTCCCGAGCGAGGTAGTCCATCTGCTGGCCAAAGTCCTGGGGCGAGACTGAGAGCTTGTAGCCGAGGCGATCGGCTTCGGGGCTCGGCGGGACCCGAATGTAGTGGTACATCAGGATTGGGACCCTCACTGATATCCGGCCGGGAAGAATGACTGCGTCGGTCGAGCCGGGTGGATAGACGTCCCAGGTCGGTGCCGAGGCCGGGACGAACTGCGGTAATGCGGCTGGGCGGCCGATTGCCCCGCCATCGGCGGCTGCCAGCGGACGGGCGTATGCCTCGCTCGTCGAGTTTCCGGGGTGCAGGGTGTGAGCCGCGACGATGATCGCCAAGCTGACCATCGACAGCGCGACCCCCCGCCCCGGGTGGCGCACTTCATTCACCTGGGGGATAGTTTGATGGTTGCAGCACACAATTCGCGCCATTCGGATGTGAATGCGGTTAGAACCCTGACCGTGGCGGTGGACGCCAACCCGGCGACGAAGGCGGCTGTCACGGGCACCGAGCTCTTCGCGCGGGAGGTTTCCCGGCGGCTGCCCGCGGCCGCGCCGGAGCTGAATTGGCGCTTTTACGCGGCCCAACCCGGCCCGGGGCTCGGTCTCGATTTGACAGTGCTCCCCTTCCCTCGCCTCTGGGCGCAGGCACGGCTGCCCCTGGAGCTCGCAGCCACGCGACCCGATCTCTACCTCGATCTCGCCCATGTCGTGCCAGTGATATGTCCGGCGCCCCCTCTGAAGGTGTTCCACGACCTCGCCTTCGAGCGGTTCCCACAGGCTTACGGGAGAGCCCAGCTGGCCTACCTGCGCCTCACCACCCAGCAGGCCGCCCGACGGTGCCGGACGATGATCGCGGTCTCCGAGGCCACCCGCCGGGACCTTATCTCCATCTACGGCGTCGACCCCGACCGGATCGTCGTGGTGCACGAGGGGGGCGGCGAGGCACCTGGCGAACCAGCGGAGACCGGCGAGGACGTCCGGCGTCTCCAGCGCCTGGGCATCGATGGCCCCTTCATACTCAACGTCGGCAGGATCGAGGCGCGCAAAAATCAACTCGCCGCCCTGGCCGCGGTTGAGAAGTTGAGCGGGCTCAGCCTGGTCTGCGCCGGCCAGGTCGAGGACCGAGAAATGGCCGCTCGGTTGAGCGCCTCACCCCGCTGCCGCCTGCTCGGCCGGGTCACCGACGCGGATCGCGAGCTCCTCTACCGAAACGCCGTGGTCCTCCTCTTCCCAAGTCTTTACGAGGGATTTGGGATACCTGTGCTGGAGGCGATGCGGAGCGGCCTTCCGGTTGTGGCCAGTGGCACCTCAGCGCTGCCCGAGGTGGGCGGCGAGGCGGCGGTCTACGTGCTTGACCCGGAGGATGTTGACGCCCTCGCCGCAGCCGTGGGACGCGTGCGCGACGACCCTGATCTCCGCCGCCGCCTGGTTGCCGCCGGGCACCGTCAGGCGGCGCAGTTCACGTGGGATCGGTGTGCCGCGGGGGTCGCCGACGCCGTCAGAGCGCGGCTGTCGCTTCCAGCAGCCGCCAGGTCCGCGCCCCCGCCTTCTCCCAGGTGAACTCGGCGGCTCGCAGGATTCCGCGGCGGCGCAGGTCGGAGGCCAGGCCGGGATCGTGGAGCACCCGATCGATGGCGGCGGTCCAGGCGGCGGCGTCAGCCGGGCTCACCATGAGGGCGGCCTCGCCCACGACCTCGGGCAGGGAGGCGGCGCTCGAGCAGACGACGGGGGTGCCGCACGCCATCGATTCCAGGGGGGTCAAGCCGAAGCCCTCGTAGTGAGCCGGGTGGGCGAGCAGGGTCGCGAGGTTGTACAGCGCGGGCAGGTCCACCGGTGGAATCGCGCCAAGGAGGTGGATGCCGTGGCCGATCCTCTGAATGTCGTCGCGGACCCCCTCAAAGCGCCAGCCCCAGGGCCCGGCGATTACCAGCGGGGGCCGATCGGGGACCCCCGTCCAGGCCTCGAGGAGAAGTCTCAGATTCTTCCTCGGCTCGATCGTGCCCACAAAGAGAACGAAGCGATCCGGCAGATCGTATTTCTGGCGGACTGGCGCCAGCTCCACAAGCGGGAGCGGCCGGAACGCGGGCCCGACGCCCTCGTGGATCACGGCGATCTCGGCCAATGGCCTGTCGAAAATCCTCGCGATGTCGTTGGCCGTGTTGGTCGAGACGGCGATCAGGCGGGTCGCCCGCTCGATCGAGCGCGGCACCACCAGCCGGGTGCTGAGTGGCTGCCCGGGGGGAAACCACTCCGGTCGGATGTAGATGGCGAGATCGTGGATGGTCACCACTGAAGGCGTCCCCACTCGTCCCAGGGGCAGCTGACCCATCGGACCGAAGTAGAGGTCGGGAGCCAGCCGGCGAATCCGCCTCGGCCAGAGGAGATGTCTCCCCAGGAGCCGCGTGCGGGGAATCTCGCGGTGGCCGGGACCGTAGACCGTGAATCGGGCTCGCCCGCTCAGGGCAGCCAGGATCTCGCGTGTATAGGTGCCCACCCCGGCGTGGGGCGCGGCCAGGGCGGAGCCGTCGACGACGACGTGCAGAAGTTCGCTACCGGAGCTGCGATTCTCCTGGGTAATGGGTGGCGCGGACTTACTCGAAGGTGCCCGACGCGCCCCGCGAGGGGCTCGGCGCCTCGTCCGGGCCGCTCTCCGCGCCGAGCTCCGCACCCAGCTCGGTCAGCTTCCCGACGAGGTCGGGATAGCCGCGGTTGACGTGTCCGGAGTGGTGCAGGACTGATTCTCCGCTGGCGCACAGGGCGGCGATCACGAGCGCGGCGCCGGATCGGATGTCGGGGACGGTCAGCTCGGCGCCACTGAGCCGCGTCGGCCCCTGGACGGCCGCCGCCCGGCTGTTCAATTGTTGAATTCTCGCTCCCATCCGCAACAGCTCCGGCACATGCTGGAAACGATTCTCGAAGAGGAACTCGGACACCACGGCGGTGCCGTCAGCCTGGGTCATGAGCGCCATGTATTGGGCCTGCAGATCGGTTGGGAAGCCGGGGTGGACCCAGGTGGTCAGGTCAACGGCCCTGACCGGCCAGCTCGGGTCGCGGACGACGTGGAGCACGTCGCCGTTGACCTCCACGCCAACCCCCGCCTCCTCAAGCTTGAGCAGCACCATCGGGAGGTCCTCGACGGGCGAGCATTCCAGCAGCACGTCGCCACCGGCGGCGGCCACCGCAAGAGCGTAGGTGCCCGCCTCCAGGTAGTCCGTGGTGACCGAGTGCTCGCCCCCCCGGAGCCCCTCGACGCCCTCCACGACGATCTCCTGAGTGCCGGCGCCGATTATGTTGGCCCCAATCGAGTTGAGCATTCGCGCCATGTCCTGGACATGCGGCTCGCGAGCGGCGTTGAGGATCTCGGTGCGACCCTCGGCCAGGGTGGCGGCCATGATGAGGTTCTCGGTGCCAGTCACGGTCGGCATGTCGAGCACGATCCGCGTCCCGCGCAGGCGGTCGGCGGTGCCGATGATCTCGGTGTCGGTCTCCTCGATCTTCGCCCCCATCCGCCTCAGCCCGGCAATGTGCTGCTCCACTCGGCGCATGCCGATGTCGTCCCCGCCCGGCTTGGGCAGCCTGACCCGGCCGGTCCTCGCCAGCAGCGGTCCGAGCAGCACAATCGAGGCGCGCATCCGCCGCGCCAGCGCCTCGGGAACGTCGCTCGAGATGTCGCCGGCGGTGATCTTCGCGCCCTCAACCCGGCAGCCGAGGGCGCTGAGTATCTCCAGCATCACCTGGGTGTCGGTCACCTCGGCGACATTGCGGATGTGGACCGGCTCAGCCGTAAGCAGACAGGCCGCGAGAATCGGGAGGGTGGCATTCTTGGATCCCCCGATGCAGATCCTGCCTGACAGCGGGCGGCCGCCCCTGACGCGGAGAACCTCGTCCTTCTGGCTCACCCGCCGCCGCGTCTGATTCGGGCCAGGCGGAGGCGCTCCTCGGCCATCAGCAACTCCTGCTCGAGCGACCGCCGATCGCCCTCGTCCACCTGGCCCTTGAGGCGCTCCGCGGCATGGTGGCGAGCCTCCTCGGCGCGCTCGATGTTGATCTCAGCCGCGTGCTCGGCCACGTCCGCGAGCACGGTCACCCGCTCGGGGAGGACCTCCATGAAGCCGCCCCCCACAAAGATGTGCTCACTGCCCCCGCCGACCTTGTCGATCCGCAGCTCCCCCGGCGCCAGCACCGCGAGCAGGGGTGAGTGGCGCGGCAGTATTCCGAGCTCGCCCTCGGTGCTGCGAGTGCGCACAAACGTCGCCTCACCCTCAAAAAGCAGGCGCTCGGCGCTGACCACGGAAACCGCGATGCTCGCCATCAGCCGCGCTTGCGCATCTCTTCACCGACCTCGCGAGCTTCGTCAATGGTGCCGACAAGGTAGAAAGCCTGCTCAGGCAGGTCATCGTGCTTGCCTTCGAGAATTTCTTTGAAGCCGCGCACCGTTTCCTTGACAGGTACGTACCGACCCTCCTTTCCCGTGAATTTCTCGGCCACGAAGAAGGGTTGCGAAAGAAACCGCTGGATCTTGCGGGCGCGGGTGACGGCCAGCTTGTCGTCCTCCGACAGCTCCTCCATTCCGAGGATGGCGATGATGTCCTGCAGCTCCTTGTAGCGCTGCATTGTCCGCTTCACACCCTGGGCCGTGTCGTAATGCTCCTGGCCGACGAAGTTGGGATCGATGTAACGGCTGGTTGAATCGAGCGGGTCGACCGCCGGGTAGATGCCGATGTCCGTCAGCGCCCGGTTCAGGGTGACGGTCGCCCCGAGATGGGCGAAGGTGGTCTGGATGGCCGGGTCGGTCATGTCGTCGGCGGGCACGTAGATGGCCTGCACCGATGTGATCGACCCTTTCTTGGTCGACGTGATCCGCTCTTGCAGCATGCCCATCTCGGTCGCCAGGGTGGGCTGATAGCCGACGGCGGAGGGCATCCGGCCGAGCAGCGCGGAAACCTCGGCGCCGGCCAGCATGTAACGGAAGATGTTGTCGACGAAGAGCAGTACGTCGGCTCCCTCCGTATCACGGAAGTACTCGGCCATGGTCAGGCCGGTCAGGGCCACGCGGGCCCGAGCGCCGGGCGGCTCGTTCATCTGGCCGAAGACGAGCGAGGTTTGGGGGAGCACGCCGGAGTCGGCCATCTCGCGGTACATGTCGTTGCCTTCGCGGGTCCGCTCGCCCACGCCAGCGAACACCGAGCGACCCTTGTGCTCCTGCGCGATGTTCCGGATGAGCTCCTGGACGATGACGGTCTTGCCCGTGCCCGCGCCTCCGAAGAGACCTATCTTGGAGCCCTTGACGAAGGTGCAGATCAGGTCGATGACCTTGATCCCGGTTTCCAGGATCTCAACTGTGGTCTGCTGGTCCTCCACCGCCGGCGCGGCCCGGTGGATCGGCCAGCGCTCGCCACCGCTCGGAGTGGGCTCGTCGTCRATGGCCTCGCCGACCACGTTGAACATCCTGCCCAGTGTCTCCACCCCGACCGGCACGGTGATGGCGGTGCCCATCGAGGTGACCCGGTCGCCGCGGCGGAAACCATCGGTGGTGTCCATCGCAATGCAGCGAACCGAGTTGTCGCCGATCTCCTGCTCGACCTCCATGATCACTGCGCGCCCATCGCGCGGATGAACGACAACCGCGTGGAGGATGTTGGGCAGCGTGCCGGCGGGAAACTCGACGTCGACGACCGCGCCGATCACCTGGCTAACCCTGCCGTCCGTCTTACTGTTGCCTGAGGCGGCCGCCGCCTTGTCCATGACCTTTGCCATTGTTTCTCCTTAAGTCGATGACGAACGAAGGGCTTCCGCCCCGCCCACGATCTCCATCAGCTCRGTGGTGATCATCGCCTGCCTGACCTTGTTGGCATAAAGGCTCAGCTCCTCGATCACCTCGCCGGCGGCGTCGGTCGCGTTCTGCATCGCGATCATGCGCGCTGAGTGTTCGCTCGCCTTGTTCTCCAGGACCGCCTGGAAAACCTGAGTCTCGACGTAGCGCGGAAGCAGTGCGTCCAGCACCTCTTCGGGACCGGGCTCGTAAATGTAGTCGGCGGTGGTGCTGGGGCGAGCGCCACCCTCACCACCCTGCGGCTCCCGCTTGGGGATCTCGATCGGAAGCATGACCCGCACCGTGGGCTCCTGCCGAAGCGTGCTGATCCATTTCTCGTAGACCAACAGGACAATGTCGGCCTCACCCTTCTGGAACTCCTGAAGGGCGACCGTGATGGCCGGCAGGATGGCGGCGAAGGCTGGCTTGTCGCCCAGCTCGCTGGCGTCGGCCACGATGTCGCGACCGAACCGGCTGAGGAAGTCTCGGCCCTTCTTTCCGATGGTCACCCAGCGAGCCTTCAGGTGTCGCTCGGTGAGGTAGCGATTGGCGGCGCGGATGGCGTTGACGTTGAGGGCCCCGCACAGGCCCTTGTCGGTCGTGACAAGAATCACCACGGCCCGATCGCCCTCGCGCCGCTGGAGGAAAGGATGGGCATACTCGGTGGCCCGTTCGGAGGTCGTCTCGAGCACTTCGAGCATCTTGTCCGCGAAGGGCCGGGCGGCCTGCACCGCCTGCTGGGCACGTCGCAGTTTGGTGGCGGAGACCACCTGGTAGGCCTTGGTGATTTTGCGCGTGTTCTGGATCGAGCGGATCCGGGCGCGAATGTCGCGGAGTGAGGCCAATTACTTCTTCTCGGCCGGCCCGCCTGGCCGGGAGCTGCCGGCCCCCCCGGCGGGCCGCTTGGCCCCGGCCGCGGGTTTGGCGGCGGGTTTGGCGGCGGGTTTGGCGGCGGGTTTGGCGGCGGTCTTGGCCGTGGCATCTTGGGCCCGCCGGGCCGTGGCGCGCCGCTCCTTCGCCCGGCGCTCGGTGGACACCTTCGCCGCAGCCGATGCCGTGCGCCGCTCGGCGGCACGGCGGTCGGCGGTCCGGCGCCGTTCCGCCTCGGTGGCCGCCACGTCGGCCGGTGCCGATCCCTTCGTCTCGGCTTGGGTCTCGGCTTGGGTCTCCGCTTGGGTCTCCGCTTGGGTCTCCGCTTGGGCTTCGCCTTTGTCCGCCTCGGCGGGCGGGACCTCCGCGCTTTCGACGCCGAACTGCCGGTTGAAAGCTTTCACCGCCTTCTCGAGCTGCTTGAAGAGGTCCTCGTCGAGGGCCTTCTTGGTCTCGATCGACTTGATCAGCTCCTTCTGGTCGCCGCGCAGGTAGCGGTTGAAGCCCTCCTCCCACTCCCTGACTCGGGCGACGGGGACCTTGTCGAGATAGCCATTGGTGCCCGCCCAGATCTCGGCGACCTGCACCCCGAGGCCGACCGGCGCGTACTGGGCCTGCTTCAGCAGCTCGGTGAGCCGGGCACCCCGATCGAGCTGGTCACGAGTCGCCTTGTCGAGGTCCGATGCGAACTGGGAGAAGGCGGCCAGCTCGCGGTACTGGGCCAGCTCGAGCTTCATCCGCCCCGACACCTGGCGCATGGCTTTGGTTTGGGCGGCGCCGCCCACCCGCGATACCGATGTGCCGACCGAGATGGCCGGCCGGATGCCGGAGTTGAAAAGGTCCGACTGCAGATACAGCTGCCCGTCCGTGATCGAAATGACGTTGGTCGGGATGTAGGCGGAGACGTCGTTGGCCTGCGTCTCGATGACCGGCAGGGCCGTCAGCGAGCCGCCCCCGTTTGCCTTGTTCATCTTTGCGGCTCGCTCCAGCAGGCGCGAATGGAGATAGAAAACGTCACCGGGATAGGCCTCGCGGCCGGGCGGCCGGCGCAGGTTGAGTGACATTTCCCGGTAGGCCCAGGCGTGCTTGGTGAGGTCGTCGTAGACGACCAGAGCCTCCTGCCCCTGGTCCATGAAGTACTCGCCCATCGCGCACCCCGCGTAGGGAGCGATGTAGTTGAGGGTCGCCGGCTCGGACGCGGTCGCGGCGACGATGATCGTGTACTCCAGGGCGCCGTGCTCCTCGAGCGTGGCGGCGACGCGGGCAATCGAGGCCGCGTTCTGACCGATCGCCACATAGACGCAGAAGAGGTCCTTTCCCTTCTGGTTGATGATCGTGTCGAGGAGGATGGCCGTCTTGCCGGTCTGGCGGTCGCCGATGATCAACTCGCGCTGGCCGCGGCCGATCGGAATCATGGCGTCGATCGCCTTGATGCCGGTCTGAACCGGGGTGTCGACCGGCTCACGCGTGATCACACCGGCGGCCACCCGCTCCACCGGAGCGGTCCTTTTGGTGTTGAGAGGCCCTTTGCCGTCGAGCGGGAGGCCAAGCGGGCTGACGACTCGTCCGAGTAGCTCAGGACCCACCGGAACCTCCACGATCCGGCCTGTGGTCTTGACGAGGTCACCCTCCTGGAGGTGCTCGTAGGCGCCCATGACGACGGCGCGGACCTGGTCCTCCTCGAGGTTGAGCGCCATGCCATACACGTCGCCGGGGAACTCCAGCAGCTCACCCGCCATGGCACCCTGCAGGCCATAGATGGAGGCGATGCCGTCGCCGACGCTGATGATCCGGCCGACCTCGGAGGTGACCAGCTCGGCCTTGAAATCCTTCAGCCGCGCCTTGATCAATTCGGTGATGTCCTGCGATCCGATGCTCAACTTCTTTCCTTCTTCCTTCTCTTGATTCACCTGGTTAGAACCTGCCGTCGGAGCTGCTCGAGGCGCGCCGCGACGCTGGCATCGGTGAGCCGGTCGCCCACCTGCAAGATCAGCCCGCCGAGGATCCCCGGATCCACCTGGGACTCCAGCCGGACGTCCTTTCCGAGGCTGGCCGAGAGGTCTCGACTGAGCGCTTCCCGACCACTCTCGGAAAGCGGGATCGCGGTGGTCACGGTTGCCCGGACCCGGCCGGCCGCGGCGTCGGCACGGGTCTCGTACTGAGCGACGATGGCGCCGATCCGGCCCGCCCGGCCCGAGCCGACCAGCATCCGCATGAGGTTCATGCCCTGCGGCCCGATGCCGGGCAGGTCGAGCGCCTCGACAGCGCTCATCCGGGTTTCCAGGGGTAAGCTGGGATTCTCGAGGATCACCGACGCCACTGGGTCCTCGAGCACCCTGCGGATCAGTCCCAACTGGTGTCCCCACGCATCGATGGTGCCCTCCTCGGTGGCAAGCTCGTAGATGGCCTTCGCGTAGCGGTTAGTGGCCCTGGCCAACCTCTACCTCTTTGATGGCTTCGTCGATGAGCCGCTTGTGGCCCTTTGCATCGACCGTCTCGCCGATCACCTTCTGCGTCACCATCACCACCAGGTCGGCGACCTGAGCGCGGACCGATTCGACCGCCTGCTGGCGGGCGATGTCGATGTCCTTCTTCGCCTTCTCTACCAGGCGGGCCGCCTCCTCCTCGCCCTTCGCTTTCAGCTCGGCCCGAGCCTGCTCACCTGACTTGCTCGCACCGTCGATGACCTCCTGGGCCTGAGCGCGGGCCTGGTCAAGCTGAATCTTGGCCTGCTCCAATTGCTCCTGCGCCTCCCGGCGCGAACGCTCCGCCTCCTCCAGCTGCCTGCCGATGGTCTGCTGGCGGGCCTCGGCGGCGGCGCTGATCCGCGGGTAGGCGTACTTGGCGAGGACAAGGATCATCAGGATGAACGCGACTATCTCGATGAGAAAGGTGCCGTTGATGGCCAGGATGCCGGCCGGCTCTGAAGCCAGATACATGTCAGTTGTTGGACACGCCCGAGGCGATGGCGTAGATGAACACGAAGGCGAGGGCCAGGTTGATGAAGTACATGCCCTCGACCAGTCCGATGATCAGGAACATGATGCCGCTGAGCCGGCCCTGGGCCTCGGGCTGACGAGCCACCCCGGCGATGGTGGCATTGCCGGCGAGACCGTCGCCGATGGCCGCGCCGATGGCCCCTCCGCCGAGAGCCAGGCCGGCGGCGATGAGAGCACCGGCGATTGCGATGGCATGAGGCATTTAGTGGTTTCCTCCTTCTACTGCGGGAAGTGAACGGGGTTGTGACGATTTCGCGCTGTCGTGGGCCTCGCTGGGCTGACTGGAGTGATCGCCGTGCTCCAGCCCCTCCCTGGCCATCTCGAAGTAGATGATCGTGAGCAACATGAAAATGAAGGCCTGGATGGCCCCTATGAAGAGGACGTCAAAGAGCTTCCAGCCGGCGGTGATCACCGCTGAGACGCCTGACCAGACCGGCCCGCCGAAGGGAATCTGGGGAAGCAGAACGGTGAGCACGTAGAGCATGAGCAATCCGCCGAAGATGTTCCCGAAGAGCCGCAGCGCGAGAGTGAGCGGCTTGGCGATCTCCTCGATGATGTTGAGTGGAGTGAACAGGACCCGGGCCCAGATCGGCATGTCAAATGGCTTGGTGAACCGCCGCAGGTAGCCGCGGAAACCGAGCACGCGGATGCTGTACCACTGCACCACGACGATCACCACCACGGCCATCGCGGCGGTCTGATTGAGATCGCTGTTGGCGGGGTGAAGGGGTGCCGGGATGGGGAAGAAATCGATCCAGTTGGCGATCAGGATGTAGAAGAAGATCGTCAGCGCGAGAGGGATGACGAAGGCGGCATCCTCGTCGATGTGAACCACCTGGCCCCGCACGTAGCCGTAGACCGTCTCCAAAGCCAACTGCAGCTTTCCGGGCACCCCGTGACTGACGCGGTAGGAGATCGCCAGCACGATGATCATCGTCAGCACGATGGCGAGGGCGCTGGAGGCCAGGCTGTCCCAGCTCAGCACGCAAAAGATTCCCGATCCGCAGACCTGGATTGTGGGGTGGTCGACCGGGGGGCCCTCGACTAGCAATTTCATCATTGCGAACGACCAGCCCGAACCGTCTCCCGCGCCGCGGCGGCGGCAAGAACGAATTGGGCAGCGGCCAGGCCCGCCAGCGACCAGATGACCACGTCAAGGCCGAGAAGGAGGCCCGCCGCCAGGCCGGCCGCGCTGATCACCGCCAGCCGGCCCAGGCTGGTGGCCCGGAAGGAGATCGCGGCTCCGAGTGCGCGCTCAGCGAGCAGGCCGTTGCTGCTCCCGATCAGCAGACCCGCGGCGAGTGCGATGCCCGCTCTCGGCTGGCCGAGCAGCAGCGAGGCAATCGCTGCCACGGCAGCGATCACCGCGCAGGCGGTCAGGGTCGTTTTGACAGGATTTCCGGTGCTCATAGGAAGCGTTTGAACCTCGAGTAGCCGGCGAAGATCGCCGCCACCACCCCGATGGCGAGTCCGATCAGAAAGAATACCGGGCCCGAGTGCGCGAGGTGGTCAACTCCCAGCCCGACCAGCATCGGCACGATCACGGCGCCGGCCAGCATCGCCCCCAGGCCGGCCAGATCCCCGCGCGACGGCCCGCTCGACGGGCTGCTGCTCATTCCAGCTCGGGTTTGGAGATGAGGCGGCCGAAGCCGGGCACCGGCAGCTTCCGGTTGACGTCCTGGAGGCGCTCCCCGAGGACGGTGGAGAGGACCACCACCAGCGCCACGACCATCACCGAGAGGATCCGCTTGTGTCCGAAGAGCATCAGGCCCAGGGCCCCCAGGATCCCCGTGGCACCGTAGAAGATGAGGCACGTCTGGCGCTGGTTCATTCCGAAATCGAGCAGCTGGTAGTGAATGTGACGGGTGTCGGCGTGGGCGATCGAGAGGCGGGCCCGGCGGCGGCGGATGATCGCCCAGGCCGTGTCCGCGATCGGTACGGCAAGCGCGATCACAGGCACCGCGAGCGCGAATCCGACGGCCACCTTGGCGATGCCGACGATGGAGAGCAGACCCAGGGCGAGGCCCAGGAAATGACTCCCGGCGTCACCCATGAAGATCTTGGCCGGGAAGAAATTGAAGACCAGGAAGCCGGCGCAGCAGCCGGCCAGCGCGGCCGCGAGCAGTACGACATCCTCCTGGTTGCCCTTGCTGATGGCGGCGGCGGCGAGCACCGCCGCCACGATCCCGACCACCCCGGCGGCGAGGCCGTCCACTCCGTCGAGGAGGTTGATGGTGTTCTGCATCCCGACCAGCCAGAAGAGGGTGAGCGGGTAGGCGGCGAGGCCCAGGCTGACGATGTGGCCGCCGGGAAGGCTGACGAAGGTGATGTTGAAAGAGAACACCACGATGGCCACCAGGGCGAGGCCCGATTCGATCGCCAGCTTCGCCCAGGCCGGCATCTGGAACCTGTCGTCATAGGTGAACAGGAGGGTGGCCAGCCCGCAGAGCGTCAGCAGCCCGACGACTCGCCAGTCCCGCACGCCGAGGAAGAAGGCCACCGCGGCGGCAAAGGCGAGATACATCGCCCAGCCTCCCAGCATCGGGGTCGGCCGATCGTGGAGGTGTCTGCCGCCGGGCAGGGCGAGCACGCCGATCCGCCGCGCGATCAGCATCGCCAGCGGGGTCAGCACGGCCGCCAGCAGGGCGGCCACCAGGAAAGGGCCGAGCGCGGGAAGCAGGCTGCCCAGCAGGTGGGTGACGAACGTCCGGCTGAAGAAGGTTTCGAGGGGGACGGTCAGCGCCATTCGCTTTCAGGCGAGCGAGTAGGGCAGCGGAAAGCGGCGCGAAAGGTCGAGCGTGCGCTCGCGGATGCGGCTCAGGTTGGCCGGATCAGCCAGCCCCTCGATTAGATCCGCGACGCAGTCGGCCACCTCGACCATCTCGCCCGTCCCCATCCCACGCGTGGTGACGCTGGGAGTTCCCAACCGGATCCCGCTGGGGTTGAATTTCGACCCCTCGTCATACGGAATCGAGTTGCGATTCACAGTGATCCCGACCGTGTCGGCGATGTCCTGGACCTGGCGGCCCTTGAGGCCCTGCGGTCGCAGGTCCACCAGCATCAGGTGGTTGTCGGTGCCTCCGCTGACCAGGCGCAGGCCCCGCTCCTGCAACCGCGCCGCGAGCGCCCGGGCATTGGCGACGACCTGGGCCGCGTAGATCCGGAAATCGGGCTTGAGCGCCTCGCCGAAGCAGACCGCCTTGGCGGCGATCGCGTGCATCAGGGGGCCGCCCTGGATGCCCGGAAAAACCGCGCTGTCGATCGCCTTCGAGTTCGCCTCATCGCACAGGATCATTCCGCCCCAGGCGCCCCGCAGCGTCTTCTGGGTGGTTGTCGTGACGACCGCACTGTGAGGTACCGGGCTGGGATGCGCGCCGCCCGCGACGAGGCCGGCGAAATGCGCCATGTCGGTGACCATGGTCGCCCCGACGCTGTCGGCGATCGCTCGCATGCGAGCGAAGTCGATCACGCGCGGGTAGGCGCTGTAACCGACGAGGAACATCTTCGGCCGGACCACTTCCGCCAGCCGGCGGACGACCTCGTAGTCGATCCGCTCTGTCTCCCGATCGACACCGTAGGAATGGATCTCGTAGAGCTTGCCGCTGAAGTTGGCGGGGCTGCCGTGGGTCAGGTGGCCACCCTGCGCCAGGTCCATCCCCATGACGCGATCGCCCGGGTTGCAGAGCGCCAGGTAAACGGCCGCGTTGGCCTGGCTGCCGGCGTGCGGCTGCACGTTCACGTGGTCGGAGCCGAAGAGCTGCTTGGCGCGGTCGATGGCCAGCGTTTCGATCTCGTCCATCACCTCACAGCCGCCGTAATAGCGCTTGCCGGGGTAACCCTCGGCGTACTTGTTGGTGAGCAGCGTGCCGAGAGCTTCCAGGATCGGCGCGCTGGCCAGGTTCTCGCTGGGGATGAGCTCCAGCGTGTCGCTCTGGCGCCGGTACTCCTTCCGGATGAGATTGGCGACCTCAGGATCCGCCTTCTGAAGCAGGTGAAGGTTGAGCGTGGCTTCGATCACGCCCAAAGCCTAGACTCGGCGAGCAAATCGATGGGCGCCGCGATGAATCACCTCACCCACCACAACAACTGGGCCAACTCGGAGCTCGTCGGATTCCTCGAAGGGCTTCCTGAAGATCGTCTGGATCGAAGCGAGCCGGGTACCTTCGGCGCCATTCGGGCAACGCTCGTCCACCTCGTGGCCGCCGAGGCCACTTACGTCGTGGGCGCGACCGCGGAGGAGCCAGCCGACCGTGTCCATGGCAGCAGTGGCTGGCCCGGCTTCCAACCGATCCGACGATCCTTGTGGTGGAGCGGACCTCATCTGGTTCGAATTGCCGAGAACGCGAACGACGAGGCTGAGGTCCCGCGCGTGTACCAGGGGAGGCTGGAGCCTGTCAGGCTTGCCACCTTCCTGGTCCAAGCTGTGCATCACGGCCAGGAACATCGCACCAACATCACCACAATCCTCGCCGCCGGGGGGATCGAAGCGCCCGACCTGTCGGGTTGGATGTACAGCGAAGTGACCTGGGGCTGAGTGCCTACAGGTGCTCATCATCGCCCAGCAGGTGCGACGAGATGGCTCCCTCCCGGATCACGACCAGTTCGTGGCCCGGTTGGAGGCTGATCACCGTCGAGGGCTCCCCTCCTCCCGCTACACCGCCATCGAGCACGCCGGCCACGCCGGGTAGCGCTGCCGCGTCGGCGGCGGTGGTGGCCGGCGCCTCGCCGTGGCGGTTGGCGCTGGTGGTCAGCAGCGGGCCCGCAGCCCTCAATAGCGCCAGCGCCAGCGGGTGGTCTGGGATCCGGACGCCGAGCGTGCCCTCCCCGGCCGGCAGGACCAGGGTGAGCGGGCCCGGCCACCAGCGCTCCATGTACCAGCGGGCTCGGCGATCGATGTCGACGTAGGGCGCCGCCTCCTCGGGCGCGGCGACCATGAGGATCAGGGGCAGCTGGGCCGGCCGGCCCTTAATGTCGTACACACGCGCCTCACCGCCCGGCCGAACAGCCAGGCCGTAGACGGTGTCGGTCGGAAAGGCCACGACCTCGCCCGCCTGCAGCGCAGCGACCGCCTCGGTCAGATCCATGCTTCGATCAGACGCTGGTGGCCGCCGAGGTCACGGTGCAGCCGGTGGCCCTGGAATCCTGCCAGGGTCAGCTCATCCACTATCGCGGGGTCGATCTCGAGGAGCGCGACGCCGCCTGGCTTTAGACGACCGGGCGCCTCGGCCAAGAGGCGGTTGACAACTTTCGCAGCCCCGAACAGGGCGACGGCCGGCTGAGCGGTGACCTCGGCCGGCAGCGCGGCATCTGATGCGAGATAGGGCAGGTTGGCCAGGATCGCGTCGAACCGGCCGTCAAGCCCTGCCATGAGGTCAGCCTGGGCAACCGAGACGCGCTCGGCCAGGACATGCCGCGCGACATTGCGCCGAGCCACCGCGACCGCCGCCGCCGAGATGTCGGTGGCCTCGACCATCGCCTCCGGCAGGTAATGCGCAACGGCCACGGCGATGCAGCCTGAGCCGGTGCCGATATCGGCGAACCGAAGGCGTCCGCCCCGGCCCCTTCCCCACTCCACCGCGCGCTGGACCAGGAGCTCGGTGTCGGGATTGGGAACCAGGACGTCGGCAGTCACCTCGAAGTCGAGGGCCATGAACTCCCGCCGCCCCACCAGGTAGGCCACAGGTTCGCCCCGCCCGCGGCGTGCTGTGAGCTCGCGGTAGGGAACCAGCTCATCCTCCCGGAGCAGCCTGTCGAACTGCAGGTAGAGGTCCAGGCGGCGGATTCCCAGGGCATGGGCGAGGAGCAGCTCAGCGTCGAGGCGAGGGGAGGTGGAGCCGTGCGACTCGAGGTAGCCAGTGGCCTTCTTGAGGACCTCGAGCAGGTTCAATCCGCCCCTTCACCACCACCCAGCTGCTCCGCTCGATCGGCGGCGATCAGCGCCTCCACGAGCTCGGACAGCTCACCCTGGATCACTCGGTCGAGCTTGTGCAGGGTCAGGTCGATGCGGTGGTCGGTGACACGGTTCTCCTTGAAGTTATAGGTCCTGATCTTGTCGGACCGGTCACCCGTCCTGACCATCGTCCGGCGCTGGGCATCCTGCTCGGCGTGCTGTTCGGCGAGCTTGCGCTCGTAGAGCCGGGCCCGCAGCACTCGAAGCGCCTTGTCACGGTTCTTGAGCTGGGACTTCTCGTCCTGGATCGACACCACCAGCCCGGTCGGCAGGTGCGTGATCCGGATCGCCGAATAGGTGGTGTTGACGCTCTGGCCGCCGGGGCCGGTTGAGGTCGATGTCTCGACTCGGATGTCCTTGTCGGGCAGGTCGATCTCCACCGGGTCGGCCTCCGGCATCACCGACACGGTTGCCGCTGAGGTGTGGATTCGCCCCTGAGATTCGGTCTTGGGAACGCGCTGGACACGGTGCACGCCGCCCTCGAACTTCATCTGCGAGTAGGCGCCCTGCCCCTGGATCTCGAACTCGACCTTGCTGAAACCACCGATACCTGACTCCTGGGCATCCAAGATCTCAACCTTCCAGCCCTTGGCCTGGGCCCAGTGGAGGTACATGTTGAAGAGGTCCCGGGCAAAGAGCTCGGCCTCGTCGCCGCCCACCGCGCCCTGGATCTCGACGATGACATCCCGATCATCGTTGGGGTCCTTCGGCAGGAGCAGGACCTTGAGCATCTTCTCGATCTCGGCGAGCCGGTCGGCGGCGACCAGCTCCTCGGCGCGCAGGTACTCCTGCATCGCCGGATCCTTCTCCGCGCGGAGCAGCTCCTGGGCATCGGCCAGGCTGCCCTGGACCGCCCTGTATTCGCGGTAGGCATCGACGATGTCGCGCATGCCAGCCATCTCCCTTGAGAGACGGGTCACCTGTTCATGGTCGGCGACCACCTCGGGCCGCGACAGCTCTTCTTCCAGCTCGGTGTAGCGGCGGGAGATCGACTCCAGCCGGTCGATCACGCCGCCGCGGCCGCCTCACCCTCCCGGGCCGCGTTGAACGCCGCGATGGCGACCTCCAGCATGTCGTCGGTCGGCACCCGAGTGGTGAACTTCTGGGTGGCCAGCACCGGCACCAGCAGCACCGCGACGATCGCGTTGGTGCGATGGCGTGCCATGTATCGGATCGCCTCCACCGACACTCCGGCGATCACCGGGATTCCGATCAGCCGGCTCAGGATCAGCATCGGCCAATTCGGATGCAGGAGCGCCACGAGCGAGAAGAGCACCACGCTGACCACCAGCACCACGATCAGAAAGCCGGTTCCGCAGCGCGGATGGAGAAGTGACGCGCGGCGCACCTGGGGCACCTCGATCGGCCATTCCGACTCGAACGCGTTGATCGTCATGTGCTCGGCGCCGTGGTACTGAAAGACGCGCCGCACGTCGGGAATGAGGCCGATCAGGGACAGATAGCCGAGGATCAGCCCGACGCGAATGGCACCCTCCACGACGGCGAACAGGAATGAACCGCTGCGGTGGACCGCGAAGCCGGTCGCGACCAGCGGGAGGACGATGAAGAGGAGGAGTCCGAAGATGGCGGAGGTGGCGACGGAGATCGAGATCTCGCGCTTGCCGATCTTTATGTCGTTGGCCCCGGCGTTGATGTTCACCGACCAGATCAGTGACTTCATCCCGAGGTGGATGGTCTCGCCCATCAGCGCCAACCCTCTGATGAAGGGCAGCTTCCAGAACGAATTGGTGTACATCCCGGCCTTCAGCTCGCCCCTGTCGATGATGATCTCGTGCGTCGAGGGGTGGCGGACGGCGACCGCGAAGTGGCGCGGCCCGCGCATCATCACGCCCTCGATGACGGCCTGCCCGCCGTAGAAGAACTTCTCCTTAACGGGCGGAAGTTGGGCGCGCGGAATCGGCGTCTCGGGAACGGCCGGGTTATCGGCTAGTGGCACTGGCGGCAATCTCCGACTTTACGAGAGGAGGTCGGCTTCCGAACTTTCTTCCCTGCCCACCGGCCGGCTCGAGATCTTGGCGGCGCGCTTGTTGAAGCGCTCCACCTGGCCGCCGGTGTCGACGATGCGCTGCTGTCCCGTGTAAAACGGGTGGCAGGTGGAGCAGATCTCGGTCTTGAGCTCCTTGCGGGTCGAGCCCGTCGTGAACGTGTTTCCACAGACGCAGGTGACGAGCGCGTCCTCATAAAAGGTCGGATGGATCTGAGCCTTCATATTTCTGGAGAGTCCTTACTGTGCCGAGCGGGTGATTCTAGCTTGTCGCGGTGAGTCTGCTCACCGCCGTGATGGTGACGAATTGGTTCAAACGCCGTAGTGATAGAGATGGTTGAGCTCGCCGCCGGCGAAATTGGTGGCCACTCCCAGGAAGATGGCGAGGACCAGCCAGGCGAGCCCCATTCCGACCTTGCCGCTGGTCGGCACGGACCGGTAGTAGGGATGATCGGCATGGCGGAACCGGCTGTAGATGCTGGGCAGGCTGGCGATTATCAGGATGTAGATCAATGGGTTCAGGTGGCCGAAGATCGTGATCAGGCCGAGCAGAGCTATGCCGAGCACCTGGAACCATTTGGAAACCGGCGCCAGTATCCAACCGCCGTCCAGCATTCCGAATGGAATCAGGTTGAACAGGTTGATGTAGAACCCGAGCCAGGCGGCGAGCAGGAGGGGGAACCAATGCGTCGAGCCGTAGAGGGCATAGGCCACCGTGGCGCCGACCGTCCCGAGGAGCGGACCGGCGATGCCGATCTGAGCTTGGCGAAGGGCGTCCTGGGGATGTGACCGTTGAAAGATGGCGGCTCCCAGGAAGGGGATGAAAATCGGCGCTGTGGCCTTCATCCCCTGCCGGCGGATCTCAAAGACGTGGCCCATCTCGTGGATCAGGATCATCACCACGAGGCCCGCGGCGAAGGCGGGGCCCTGCCACTGCGCGTAGACGTAGAAGCTGATCAGCAGCGTCACGATGGTGGCCAGGAAGGGCACCGCCTTGAAGAGGATGAAGGCGTACTTGACGTAGCTGAAGACGGCCAGGGCGATCGCCGTCAGGTATCCCAAAAGCCCCCGGTTCGAACGGCGCGGGGCCACGACGGCCGGTGCGGCCAGGTCGTACTGGTAGCTGTGGGCCGGCGGGAGCGGGGTGACTGCTGGCTCCTCGGGCCCGGGATATTGGCCCGGAAGCTGACTCATCGCGTCGAATTTATACCCTCGCCCGCTACCCGATAATCCAGAGCCGGTCGCTGCGGGTGCCGCTGGTCGCTGTCACAACGCACCGCGGCCGGCAGGTTCCGAGCAGCAACTCGCCCTCGCTGCCAGTTCCCGGCTGCCGAATGACGCGCAGCCCATCACCGCTCAACTGCACCGGGTCTTGGAACCCGGATGCCCTCACCAGGTCCAGGCAGAGGGGCTCTCCAGCCGGTGGCGCTCCGGTCACCGGCACCAACTTGAAAGTGCGTATGAAGAGGTCGAGCCGGCCCGCCGCCGACTCGGTCACCAGAATGTTGCCGGCATCGTCGAACCCCAGTCCCTGCGGCTCGAGCAGATTCCCGGCGAGATCAACCGCGGCGCCCGCCACGAGCTCGGCCAGCCGGCCGCCGCTGATGACCGGCGTGATCACGAAGACGTGGCCCTCAGGGTCGGCGGCGACGTCGTCCACGATCGGCAGGCCCCTCACCAGGAATGTCCGTGTCCCGTCGGGGGCGAGCCTGACCACTGCATTGCCATACTCGTCTGCCACCAGGACGGAGCCGTCCGGCATCGGCCAGGCCCCGGTCGGCCGGACGAACCCGCCGACCGTCCGCGTGATGGTTCCCTGCTGGTTCACCCAGAGCAGGGTCCCGTTGGGGCTGTCGGGCACGAGCAGCTGGTCCCCCTGGGAGGCGATCCCATCGATGTTCTCCTTGCCCGGCACCGGAACGAGCTGAAGGAAGACCTGCGGCTGGTCATCCACGATCACGTCCACCCGATCGTTCTCCTGGTCGGCGATGTAGAGCCGGCCTGCGATGGAAGCGATGCCCTCGGCTCGCGGAACCGCGTACGGGCTCTGGACCAATGGAAGGCCGGGGGCGACCGAGGCCACCCTGCCACTGTCGATCTGACCAACCAGGACGACCCCATCCCGGAAGAGCAGGTCATCCGGGTTCGCCAGGCCGGTGGCCAGCACCCAGGCGGTCACCGCCGTCCGCACTCCCAGGGGCCGCGCGGGCACCGCAGATGAGTGCAGGCACGGGGAGAGCGGCGGTGTACCGCTGGGAGCAGATGGCGATAAGACAGCCGGCGGGCTCGCGGGCGGTGTCCCGCCGGCGGTTGGCGGGCGCGCCCCAGCGCTGCAGGCGGCGAGTAGAAACCCAGCCAGCACTGACGACAGCATTGAACGGGCCTTACCCTGTCCGGCATGCAGCTCACCGAACACGTGTCCTATGAGCTTAGGGATCAGATCGCGCGGGTGACGCTGACCCGTCCGCAGGCCCGCAACGCGCTCAGCGCGGAGTTGGCGGAAGGAATCCTGCTGGCCGTCACCAAGGTGGCCGCCGACCGGCGAGTTCGAGCGGTGATCCTCGCCGGCGAGGGGCCCGTGTTCTGCGCCGGGGGTGACCTCAAGGCATTCGCCTCGGAAGGTTTCAGCGCCGAGCGGGCCGAGGTGGTGCACCAGGGCCTGCTCGGGCTTCACCGTTCTCCGGCTCCCGTCATCGCGGCCATCCAGGGTGCCGCGATCGGTTACGGACTGGGCCTCGCCTGCGCCTGTGACATCCGCCTGGCGACGGACGACGCGATCTTCCAGGCCGGCTTCACGGGCATCGGCCTGAGCCCCGATTCGACCACCTCCTATTTCCTGCCCCGCCTGGTCGGACCATCGGTGGCGACCCGGATGATGCTGACCAACCTGCCCCTCCCCGCCGCCGAGGCGCAGACCCTCGGCCTCGTCATGTCGCTGCACGCGGCGGACGAGCTGACCGATGCCGCCGACCGCCTCGCCGGCAGAGTTGCCGCCCTGCCGAGTGGCGCGCTCCGCCGCGCCAAGGCGCTTCTCCAATCGAGCCTGCGCAACTCGCCCGAGGAGCAGGTGGCGCGCGAGGTGGCCGAGATCCTCCACTCCTTTGCGTCCGACGACTTCCGAGAGGGCGTGGCTTCCTTCCTGGAGAAGCGAAAGCCGGTCTTCGAACCCGATCGCCAGTAGTGGCAGAGCCCGCACCCGGCCCGCTGCTCCGGATGACCTGGGTCGACCCCGTCACCGGGCGGGCGGGCCACCTCGTGATCGATCGCCTGATCGGGGGCGTCTGCGGTGGTGGCACCCGGCTGCGAGAGGGCTGCAGCCTGGCCGAGGTGGAACGACTCGCCCGAGCGATGACCCTCAAGAACGGTGGGCTGAACCTTGCCGCCGGCGGAGCCAAATGCGGGCTCGACATCGATCCCCACGACCCCGCCGCGAGTGGCATGCTGCTCCGCTTTGTCAGGACCATGCGGCCCCTCTTCGAGTCCTACATGGCGACCGGAGAGGACCTCGGAACCACCTCCGAGCAGCTGGCCGCGGTCTTCGCCGAGGCGGGCTTCGAGTCCTTTGCGGTTTGCCTAAGGCACAGTCGCGACCCGGCTGCGGATTCGCTCCGTATCCGATCCAGCTTCGCCACCACCGTCGACGGCTTCGCGCTCTCCACTAGTCGGCGGCTTCGGGGTTGCGCAGGCGGCTGGGGCAGCGCTGGAACATCTCGGCCGGCGCCCCGAACGGACCCGTGCCTGCGTCCAGGGCTTCGGCTCGATGGGCGGTTCGGCGGCGCGTTACCTGGCGCGCAAGGGGGTCCGGATCGTAGCGGTGGCGGACGTCGCCGGTACGATCGCCAACTCGGAAGGGCTCGATGTCGAGCTCCTGCTGGCTTCGCGGAATGCGTTCGGCGAGATCGACCGGGGTGTCCTGCGGTCCGCCGACAGACAGCTCGGTCGGGAAGCCTGGCTGAGCCAGGACGCGGACCTCCTGGTTCCGGCGGCCGTCGCCGACACCATCAACGAGACCAACTGCGCGGACATTCGCGCCGCTCTTGTGGTCGAGGCCGCCAACCTCCCCACCACCGCTCCCGCTGAGGCCATGCTGCATGGGCGGGGCGTGATCGTGATCCCCGATTTCATCGCCAACGCGGGCACCAACGGCTGGGCCTGGTGGACGATTCTCGGCCTGGTGGAGCCGGGCCCGGAGGCAGCCTTCGCGAAGATCGCCACCAGTCTGCAGGAGACCGTCACCGCGATGCTCAGCCTGGCGGCGGCCCGGGGCATCACCCCTCGGGAGGCGGCTGCCGAAGTTGCCCTCGCCAACGCGGACCGCCACACGGCCGCGGCCGCCGAGTCTGGCTAACTGACCGGTCGGTTGAGCTGGTGGCGGGTGGTGATCCGCCGGACTGAGCGCGTTCGGGTCGAGAGGACCAGGGAATGTGATTCCGCCCAACCGCTGCCGTAGTAAACGGAGCCGAGCAGGGAACCGCCCGTGATCCCGGTCAGGGCAACGGTCAGGTCACCTCGGGCCAGGTCCAGCACTCCCCACACCCGCTCGCCCTCATCACCGGCGAGGATCCGCTCCTCATCGTTGCGGGGCCACAGGCGACAGACCATGTCTCCCCCCAGGCAACGGACCGCGCAGGCCGCCAGGAGCGCCTCCTGGAGGCCCCCGAAACCCACCATCACGTCGACGCCGGTCCATTCGGCTGCGGCGAGCAGGCCCGCCGTGATGTCACCGTCCTCAAGGCTCAGAAGGCGGGCTCCGGCCGACCGAACCTCCTCGATCAGCCCCTGGTGGCGCGGTCGATCGAGCACCGCCACGGTCAGGTCAGAGACGCGGCAATCGCGCGCGAAGGCGATTCGACGAAGGTTGTCCGCCACGCCATCGTCGAGATCGATCGCCCCCCGCGCGCCTGACCCGACGACCACCTTCTCCATATAGGCGACCGCCGGGAGCGACGGGAAGGCAGCCGCCTCGCCGGCAACGATCATCGATATCGCGTTGGGCAGCCCCCTCGAGACCAGGCTGGCCCCTTCGACCGGGTAGACGCCGAGTTCGAGACCGGTCTCCTCCGGCGGGCCCACGTGGGATCCGGTCGAGAGGATGCCATCGCCCCTGGGCCCGATCGCCACGCGGCCGGCGATCCCCAGCTCCTGCAGTGCTTGGGCCATGGTCGTGGCGGCCACCGCGCGGACGCGATCCTGGTCGCCCCGGCCGGTGAGCCTGGCACAGGCCAGTGCGCAGGCTTCGGTGACCCGAACCAGGTCGAGTTCCGATCTCCCACCCAGGTCGCTGGGAGGCGGCAGCGCAGTCTGATCGGTCAGCTCGCGATCCATGGGCTTTCTCAACTACTAACCGGTGAGGGTTAGCGAATCGTTACGGCAGCTCGGTGAGGAGTTCTGGCGAGGTGAGCTCCATCTGGTCCACTCCGCTGTGCTGGACGGCGGCAGCGACGAACCCGGTGAACAGCGGATGGGGCCGCAGGGGCCGCGAACGCAGCTCGGGGTGGAACTGGCTGGCCACAAACCAGGGGTGCCCGGCGAGCTCGATGATCTCCACCAGGCGTCCATTTGGAGACAGGCCACTGAAGACGAGGCCTCCCTCGGCGAGCACCTCGCGGTATTCGTTGTTCACCTCGAAGCGATGGCGATGCCGTTCGTAGACGACCTCTTCCCCGTAAGCATGCTGGGCCTTTGAACCGGCCAGCAGCTTGCACGGATAGAGGCCCAACCGCATCGTCCCGCCCATGTTGGCGACGTCGCGCTGCTCGGGCATCAGGTCGATGACGGGCGAGGAGGTGAAGGCGGCGAACTCGGTCGAGTTTGCGTCCGGGACGCCGAGGACCTCGCGCGCCACATCGATCACCGCGCACTGAAGCCCCAGGCAGAGACCGAGGTAGGGGATCCGGTTGTGCCGCGAATATCGTGAGGCGGCCACCTTGCCCTCGATCCCCCGATGCCCGAAGCCGCCGGGCACCACGATCCCAGCCACGCCCATCAGCTGGGAGGTGTCGCCCTGGTCGAGAGTCTCGGACTGGATCCAGCGGATGTCGATCCCGACGTCATGGTGGATGCCGGCATGGCGGAGCGCCTCGATCACGCTGAGGTAGGCATCCGGCAGCTGGACGTACTTGCCGACGACCGCGATCGGGATCACGCCCCGCGGGTTCCGAATCCGGTGGACGATTCGTCGCAGCGGCTCGAGGTCGGGCTCGTGCTCAGCGCCTGCGATCTCGAAATGCCGGGCCAGCACCGTGCCCAGGCCGGCCTCTTCCAGCATCAGGGGCACGTGGTAGATGGTGTCCACGTCGGGCACCGAGATGACCGCCTCGCGCGGCACATCACAGAAGAGGGCGATCTTGTCCTTGACCTCCTGTCCGATCGGCTCCGCGCACCGGGCGACGATCGCATCGGGCTGAATGCCGATCGCCCGCAGCGCCTGCACCGAATGCTGGGTCGGCTTGGTCTTCATCTCCTCGCCGCGGATTAGCGGAACCAGCGAGAGGTGCACATAGAAGACGTTCTGACGGCCGAGATCGTTCTTGAGTTGCCGGATGGCCTCCAGGAAGGGGAGCGACTCGATGTCGCCCACGGTGCCACCCACCTCGCAGACCACCACCTCGGCCTGGGATTCCCGAGCCACGCGCTGGATGCGTTCCTTTATCTCATTGGTGATGTGGGGGATCACCTGAACGGTGGCGCCGAGGTAATCACCCCGCCGCTCCTTGGCGATCACCTCTGAATAGATCTTCCCGGTGGTGACGTTGGATGCCGCGGACATGTTCTCGTCGACAAAGCGCTCGTAATGGCCGAGGTCGAGGTCSGTTTCGGCACCGTCGTCGGTGACAAAGACCTCGCCATGCTGATAGGGGCTCATGGTGCCCGGGTCCACATTGAGGTAGGGGTCCAGCTTCTGGATCGTCACGGAAACGCGGCGAGACTTGAGAATCGACCCGATTGAGGCTGCGGTGATCCCCTTGCCGAGGGACGAAACCACACCGCCGGTCACGAAGACGTACTTGGTCAAGATTGGGAAACCTCCCGGGGGTTTTTAAAAGGTTACTGCCCTTTCGGCTCCATTAGGAAGACTTTTGTTTCGCCCTCGCCACCAGACGCGGAGGCCTGGGCCACCAGTTTCGCCTGTGGCACCGCCTCGGCCACGCCCATCTCCTTGAGGAAGGTCTCGACCCCTTCGAGCTCAGCTTTGAACCCCGGTGTCCGAAAGTGCATGGGAACCACCCAGCGAGGCTCGATCGCGCGGACAACCTCGGCCGCCATTCCCGCGCCGAGTGAATTGGCGCCCCCGACCGGCACCAGAAGGACGTCCACGGTGCCGATTGTTTCAATTGTCGAGTCATCAAGTCGATGTCCGAGATCGCCGAGATGGCAGACCCGGACGTCGTCGACCTCGATCAGGTAGATCGTGTTGCGACCCCGCTCGACCCCTCCCAACGTGTCGTGGAAGCTGGGCAGCCCGGTCACGGTGATGCCCCTCACCTCGTATTCACCGGGGCCGTCGACCACGTGGGCCTCCTTCCCCACCGCGTCGAGGTAAGAGTGATTGGGATGACCGTGGCTGATCGTGACCAGATCGACGTCGAGCCGGGGTAGCTTGACCCCGAGGGCGGGCGGGAACGGGTCGGTCGCAGCGCTCGCGTTCCGACCTCGGATGCGAAAACAGCCATGTCCCAGCCAGGTGATGTCCATCAGTCGACTAAATCTCCTCCGCAGTGCGGTCCATTCGGTCGGGAGCGGTCACTCCCATCAATTCCAGGCCCGTTCTCAGGGTCGCGCGGGCGGCTCGGCACAGCTCCAGCCGCGCCCGGGTCAGGTCCGGGTCGGGTACGACCACCCGGAAGTCCCCTTTGTCGTTGCCCGCCTCGTAGAAGGTGCTGACCCGGTCGGCGAGCTCGTAGAGGAAGTATGGGATCCGGTGCGGTTCCATGAGCCTGGCCGCCTCGGCGACCGCGTCCGGCCAGTGGGCCAGCTGGCGGGCGACGTCGAGCTCCCAGGGTTGGACCAGCAGCCCGGTCTGCGCCGTCGCCGGCAGCTCGCGCTCGGCCGCCGCTCGCTCGATGCCGTTCAGCCGGGCGTGAGCGTACTGGACGTAGAAGACCGGGTTGGTCCGGTTCTGGGTGGTGGCCAGCTCGAGGTCAAATTCCATCATGGTGTCGGGCGAGCGGGACAGGTAGAACCAGCGGACTGCGTCCGCTCCGACCCGGTCCAATAGCTCGGCCAGCGTCACGAACCGGCCCGACCGCTTGGACATCTTTCCTTCTTTGAGCGTCACGAACTGGTTCAGGAGGATGACCAGCCTGTCCGCCTCGATTCCCAGTGCCGCGCAGGCCTGCTTCATCCGCGGCACGTAACCGTGGTGATCGGCACCCCAGACCTCGATCACCCGGTGATAGCCGCGGCGCTCAAAGCGATTGAGCAGGTAGCCCAGGTCGGAGGCGAAGTAGGTGTGAACTCCATTGGACCGGAACACCACCCGGTCCTCATCGTCGCCACCCGTGTGCTCCTGAGTTTGCCCAACTTCCTGACCCGACTTTTGGCCCATTTTTTGACCCGCCTCTTGACTCGCCTTTTGACCCGCCTCCTTCTCTTGCAGCGCGGGCGCGAACCAGGTGGCCCCGTCTCGCTCCTTCAGGTAACCCCCTGCGCGGAGCCTCCCGATCGCCTCCTGGGCATCGCCGGACTCCCACAGGGACCGCTCCGAGAACCAGGCGTCGTAATTGACACCGAGCCGGGCCAGCTCCGCCTGGAAGGCCGCCACCATCACTTCGAGACCGAATGCCATCAACGCCTCTTCGGTCGCCGCAATCCCCTCTTGGCGAGCGCGGGCGGCCAGCGCATTCACGTACTCCCCCTGGTAGCCGCCCTCCGGGGGGTCCTCATCTCGGAGACGGGCAAGGATCGAGGCCCCGAACTTGTGGGCCTGGTTGCCGAAGTCGTTGACGTAATACTCCCGCTCCACCTGGTGCCCGGTGAAGGCGAGCAGGGTGGCCAGAGAGTCGCCGATGATGGCGCCCCGGCCATGGCCGATGTGGAGCGGCCCGGTGGGGTTCGTGCTCAGGTACTCCACCTGGACTAGCTCGCCCCTGCCGATGTTGGCTGCCCCGTACGACTCGCCCGCGGCTGCCTCGCTCACCACCCGCTGAAGCCAGGCTGGACTGAGTCGAAGGTTCACATAGCCGCCCTCGGCGGCGGCGGTGGCCATCTCCGGTGGCAGCTTCAAGGCGGCCACCAGCGCGGCGGCAATTTCCGCCGGGGGGCGGCGCAGAACGCGAGCGAGCTTCATCCCGGCCGAGCTGGCGAAGTCGCCATGGGCGGCGTTCCGAGCCCTGGTCAGCTCGAGGTCGGGCATCTCCCCAGCCACTCCCAGGGAGCGGGCGGCCTCGTCCAGGGCAGCCCCCAGCGTCGTTCTGATGCTCACCCCGTGCACCGTGGATGCTGACGGCCGAGGGTGGCCGAGACCTCGCTGACAGAGCCCTGCCGGTTGAGGGTGAGCGTCACCCGCTGCGCAGGCCGGAATCGATTGACCAACAACTGCCCGAGCGGATGAGCATCGTCAATCTTCAGCTCGTCGAGAGCGGTGATGATGTCCCCCGTTCGCACCCCGGCGAGCTCAGCCGGGCCGCCCCGGGCGACGGTCGTGACGAGGCTTCCGATCGGTGTGCCACGGAGCGTCGCGTCCTGTGCTGACCGATCCTGGTAGGTGATTCCCAGGTCGGGAACCACCAGCTGCCCGTCGCGGATGATCTGCTCCACCTCCGAGCGAAAGTTGGCCGCATTTAGGGCAAACCCGAAAGGCCGGCCCTGCGCGGTGGCGCCCACACTCACACCCACAACCTGGCCGGCCACGTTGAGCAGGGGGCCGCCCGAATTGCGGCTGTCAATCGACGCATCGGTCTGGATGGTGTCCGCGTAGCTGTGCTCCGCCGTGACCGTCACCGGGTCGTTGACGCTGACGGCGTGGTGGAGGGAGCTCACGATTCCCCGGCTCACCGCATTCCCCTCCATGGGACTGCCGAGGGCGATGACCGTCTGGCCAACCTTCAGGCTGGCTGGGTCGGCAAAGGCGAGTGTCGGCAGGGCGTTCAGACCGTCGACCTTGAGGACCGCTATGTCGGTCTGGCAATCGGAGTCGACCAGGCGGGCATCGTGCCGAGCCAGATCGGTGCCGACGAACACAATCAGCGTCGGGGCATTGGCGACGACGTGGGCGTTGGTGACCAGGTAGCCGTCGCTGGTTGTCAGGAAGCCCGACCCGAGGCGGCGGCCCGACGCTGACTCAGTCGTGACGATCGTCACGATCGCCGGGGTAGCGCGACCGGCAACCTGGATGACGGCGCTCTCCTCGTTGATCCGCACGTTGGAACCGAGGTCCACCGTCTGCTGGTTGGTCCGCGACTGGGTGCGCAGGATGGCCAGGGTCATGCCGGCGGAGATGGCTCCGCTGAAGATCGCCACGACCAAGATCAGCGCTGCCATGGCTACCGGTCCGCGTCGACCCGGGGCCTTCCCCTGCGGAGACTCGGCCCCTTGGGGGTCTCCTTGGGGGTCGATCACTGTCGAGATTCTATTTGGACGCCGGGTACCAGGTCAGGACGAGCTGGCGATTCGGCTCGAACCCCGCCTCCCGGTAGAGTTCGACCGCGGCTGCGTTCTCCTCCCGGGTCCAGACGTAACCCAGGGTGACGCCGCGCTCCTCGAAGAGCCGCACCGCCTCCGCCAGCAGGGCCCGCCCCACTCCCGACCGGCGGTGCCGGGAGGATACGAAAACCTCGGCCACCTCGCCCTCCAACCCGGTGCCCGGATCGAAGATCACGCACCAGCAAAACCCGGCCAACGCCTCCCCGTCGCGGACGGCCAGGACCACGTTCTCCCCCGAGAATCGGGCCGGCACGCCCTGAACAGCCGATTCCAACTCCGGCCGGCTGAGCTGAGGGTGGTCTGCAAAGTAGGGCTGCTCGAACTCATAAAGCTCGAGCAGCAGGGGCCTGATCAACTCGTATTCGCCGGCTCGCAGGCGCTCCACSGGTGGGGTCGATCCTGGCGGCATTCTGATTCGAAACCTTAGACTGACGAACCGCGCCGACGTAGCTCAGCTGGCAGAGCAGCCGCCTCGTAAGTGGCAGGTCGCGAGTTCGAATCTCGCCGTCGGCTCCGGAATTCCTCTCCCCTCGACTCCCCAGATCTGCCGCGGCCGTTCAGCGGCGCTCCTCGAATCCCCGCCACATCAGGAAGGCCGCTATCGCGGCGACGAAGAGGATGCCCGGCGACCAGCCCAGCTGAGGCCCGAACGGATCGTATGGAGAGAGGTCTACGTAGACCGCCAGCACGCTGATGCCGAGGCAGGCGAGCAGCCCGAGGATCACCCGCGCACGACCCGCCCTCTCCAGGCGCAGCTGCAGCCGCCGCCACCGCGTGTGGCGGTGCATGTGGTCGGCCGGCTCCTCGACCGGTATATCCGGCAGCAGCTCGTGGCACTTGACCCTCACCCGCGCCGAGCGCGGGGTGACGACCGGATCGTGGCGAAGAACCCGCTCTGGTGCAGGGGGCACCGCCATCGGCTCCCAGAGCGATTGGCGGGTGTGCCGGCGATAGGCGATGAAGGCCGCAACTCCGCAGATCAACCAACCTGTGAAGACATAGGACGAGCTGGCAATGTTCTGCGACATCAGCTGGGTGAACACGGCGCCGATGGCCAGGGCCCCCACGACTGAGAGCACGGGGATGGAGGCGCGCCCGAAGGGAATGTTGAGCGGCATCTGATAGGGCCGGTAGAGGTCGGGTGAGACGTAGCGCAGGCGCATGACCGCTAGGTGGGCGATGCAAAAGGCGAAGGTGGCCGCCAGCGAATAGGTGGCGGCGAGCAGGTCGAGCTGCCCGGGCAGAACGAGAACCGCGGCCGCGATGCCGAAGACGATGATCGACACCCACGGGGTCTGGAAGCGAGGATGGAGGCTGGAAAAGGTCTTCGGCATCAGCTTGTTGGAGCCCAACGAGTAGCTGAGGCGCGAGATTCCGATCAGGCCGGCATTGGTGGCGATGACCAGGATCGTGAAGGCGAGGATGGCGACCCAGACACCGGCCCAGAAGGCCAGGCTCGCCGGTTTGAAGAAGGTCACGATGCCTGCCACGGGGTCGTTTGCCCATTTGGTGCCGAGCTCGGTTATGTACATGTGATGGGCACCGTCATACCGGATCGGAAAGACGCTCACCCCGATGGTCGGTAGGAAGGCGGATACGAAGAGCACGGCGCCGATCACAAAGAAGGTCGCTCGGGGCACGGTGCGGCCTGGGTTCTTGGCCTCCTCCGACATGTTTGAGATCGTCTCGATACCCGTGTAGGACACCATCGCGATGGAGACACTGGCCAGGAAGTTGCCCCACGTCGGGGCGATCCCCCAGTGAATGTTCGCCAGCACAACCTTGATGTTCAGCAGGAGGATGATCCCGAGCAGAACGAGCACCACCTGGGTCGCCAGATCGAGGATCGCCAGGCTCAGGTTAAGCACGCTCGACTCCTGGATCCCGACGATGTTGATGACGATCAGCACCGCGATCAGCACGACGGTGGCGATCGCGTGGGGGAGCGGCTCACCCAGAACTCGGAAGATCGGAAACACGGTCAGATAGGCAATGCCGGTGTAGGCGGAGATGGAGACCGTCGCGGTGTAGTTCAACAGTTGAATCCAGCCGACCAAAAAGCCGGCCGGTTGGTTGAATGCGCGGCGAGCAAAGCTCGAACTGCCGCCGGCTTGGGGCACCGCCGCCGTTCCCTCGGCGTAGTTGAGGGCCGTGGTCACGAAGATGCAGCCCGCCAACAGGAACGCCAGCGGCGTGAGCCCCAGCGCGATGGCCGCGGTGACTCCCAGGGCGTAGTAGATGCTGGACCCCACGTTGCCGTAACAGGCGGCGAAGAGGGCACCCGTCCCGAGTGTGCGGGGAAGCTTGGGGGCACGCCGCATGACGACGCGGACGTCGCCCGGCCGCCGCCCCTGGCGCCAGTCCACTGGCTCTAAGTCTCCGAAGGCGGCATGGGCGTTGTGAGGAATGTTCGGAGAATCGGCATCGCTGGCTGCCGGAATGGTACTCAGAAGAGACGCGCTGCGAAACCGCCTTTCGCGTGGACCCTCAGGGCCGCGGCCGGTGCGGCCCGCCCCCTGCCGCTCCCATCGAGGCGCGCTTTTGTAGGATCTGGCAAGGCTGATGGAAGACGAGGGCGATCGCCGGATCCGAACCAGCCATGGCGAGGTCAGCCTCGAGCAGATGGCGGCCCTGCTGCCCGGGGCCGGGGACATCATGGCCGTGGTGAGCCGCCTCTACGGCAACCTGTGGCATGCCGCCCTTGGTGGGAACTGGGATCTTGCCGATTTCTACCTGCGGCGCACCCGGGCCCTCCTGGTAAACCTGGCCCAGACTCGCCCCAAGTACGCCGAGCAGCTTCGCGACTACCTGCGCGACCACCTCGAGCCGGTCAGCCGGGCCCTGCTGGCGCGGGAGGAGAGCGCCTTCCGCGAGGCGTTCGAGGCCAGCGTGCGGCGAGCCAACGAGCTCCATGCTGTCACCGGCTATCCGTACGTCCGGTGGGCCACTCCCGCCGCCCCGCCCGACCCAGCCCTGGATCTCGGTCCCCCCGCCCCGACCAGCTGAACCCGAATCAGGGGCGGGTGTCGAGCCCCCGTTCAGGCCTGGGCGGCGTCCCGGAGCTGTTCGTAGAGCCGCCGTCGCGTTTCATCGAGTGCCTCTGGCACCGTCACGCGCAGATGCAGGAGGAGGTCGCCGGCTGGGCTGCCACCCAGTGCGGGGATACCCTTTCCGCGAACCCGCATGACCTTCCCGGCGCGGGCGTTGGGCCCCACGCTCAGCGAGATCCTTTTGCCGGCGGGTGTGGGAGCGGTTACCTCGCCGCCGAGCACCGCCAGGTAGTCCGGCACCTCGAGCTCGCCGTGCACGTCGCGGCCCTCGACGCGCCAGGCGGGATCCGCCTGCAGCCTCACCGTGAAGGTGTGATTCTTGCCGGCCCGAACCTTCGAGCCCTCGGCGACGCCGGGTGGAAAGGTCACCTCGAGCTGCTTGCCGTCATCCTGCCTGACCAGGCGGCGAGCGCCCTCGATCACCTCGCGGAGGGTGAGCTCGACGGGCGTCTCGTAGATCTGCTCGGGAGGCTCTGCGGGACGTGACCGAGCCCCCTGGCCCCCCCGCCCCCGAAAGATGCTGCCGAAGATGTCACCGACGTCGTTGAGGTCCCATTCAACGTTGGCCCCGCCAAAGGGGCCGCCGGCGGTCGCCGGGCCTCGCCCGCCGGCCGCGTTGCGGAATTGCGAGACGGGGCTGTCGTATTCGGCACGCTTCTTGGGATCGCTGAGAACGTCATAGGCTTCGGAGAGCTCCTTGAATGTCTTCTCCGCCGCCGGGTTCCCCTTGTTTGTGTCGGGATGGTATTTGCGGGCGAGCTTGCGGAAGGCCGACTTGACCTCGCCGGCCGAGGCTCCCCGCGCGATCCCGAGAGTCTTGTAGTAGTCCTTGCTGGCCACCATGGTGAGCGTATATACCCGCCGCTCAATTGGTGGAAAACGAAAGCAGCCCGATGAAAAGGAAGAGGGCCCCACCGGCGGAGCCCTCTCCTACTTCAACTTGTTCAACCTGGGGGTCTCTCCCTCCGGGGCTAGACCTCTTTGTACTCGGCGTCGACCACTTCCTCTTCATGTTTCTTGCCGCCGGCTTTGGGGTCCCCATGGGGAGCCGCGCCATCGGGACCGGGGCCGTTGGGCGTGGCGTAGATGTGCTGGCCGATCTTCTGGAGTGACTCGTTGAGTTGATCCATCGACTGCTTGAGGGCGGCGGTGTCGGTGCCCTTGGCGGCCTCCTTGACAGCGGTCAACTTGGTCTCGACCTCCGCCTTCAGCTCGGCCGGAATCTTGCTCTCGTTGTCCTTGATCACCTTCTCGGCCTGATAGACCATCTGGTCGGCCTGGTTGCGGGTCTCCACCTCTTCGCGCTTGCGGCGGTCGTCGCCCGAGTTCGACTCGGCCTCCTTGACCATCCGCTCGACCTCGTCCTTGGAAAGGGTCGAGGACGCGGTGATGGTGACCGACTGCTCCCGGCCGGTGCCCTTGTCCTGGGCCTTGACGTTCATGATCCCGTTGGCGTCGATGTCGAAGGTGACCTCGATCTGCGGCAGCCCGCGCGGCGCCGTGGCGATCCCGTCGAGATGGAAACGGCCCAACGTGCGGTTGTCGCGGGCCATCTCCCGCTCGCCCTGAAGCACATGCACCTCGACCGAGGTCTGGTTGTCAGCGGCGGTGCTGAACACCTGGCTCCGCGAGGTCGGGATCGTTGTGTTGCGATCGATCAGTTTGGTGAAGACGCCGCCGAGGGTCTCGATACCCAACGAGAGGGGCGTGACGTCGAGGAGGAGAACGTCCTTCACCTCACCCTTCAGCACGCCGGCCTGGATCGCGGCGCCGACCGCCACAACCTCGTCGGGGTTGACACCCTTGTGGGGCTCCTTCCCGCCACAGAGGTCCTTGACCAGCTGCTGGATACCCGGCATCCGGGTCGAGCCTCCCACCAGCACCACCTCGTTGATCTGTTGCGGCGAGAGGCCGGCATCCTTGAGGGCGGCCAGGAAGGGCTGCTTGCAGCGCTCGGTCAGATCACTGGTCAGCTGTTCGAATTTGGCCCGCGTGAGGTTCGCCTCAAGGTGCTTGGGGCCGGTCTGGTCAGCTGTGATGAAGGGCAGATTGACCGTCGTCTCGAGCCGTGACGACAGCTCGATCTTCGCCCTCTCGGCGGCCTCGGTCAGGCGCTGAAGCGCCTGCCGGTCGGTCTTGAGGTCGACCCCGTTCTCTTTCTTGAACTCCTCGGCCATCCAGTCGACGATCCGGCGGTCGTAGTCGTCGCCGCCGAGGTGGGTGTCGCCGTTGGTCGATTTGACCTCGAAGACGCCGTCGCCCACGTCCAGGATGGAGACGTCGAAGGTGCCCCCACCGAGGTCGAAGACGAGGATGGTCTCGTTCTCCTTCTTCTCGAGCCCGTACGCCAACGACGCGGCGGTGGGCTCGTTGATGATCCGGAGAACATTGAGTCCGGCGATCTGGCCGGCGTTCTTGGTCGCCTGGCGCTGTGCGTCATTGAAATAYGCCGGGACGGTGATGACGGCATCCGTCACCTTCTCCCCGAGGTAAGCCTCGGCGTCGGCCTTGAGCTTTTGGAGGATCATGGCGGAGATCTCCTCCGGGGTGAACTCCTTGGCCGCGTTGGGGACGTTGACCACCACGCGGTCGTCCTTGCCCGATTTGACGTCGTAGGGAACGATCTTGCGCTCGCTCTCGACCTCACTCGACTTGCGGCCCATGAACCGCTTGATCGAGGCGACCGTGTTCTCCGGGTTGACGGCAGCCTGGCGGCGGGCGAGCTGACCCACCAAACGTTCACCGGTCTTGGTGAACGCGACGACGGAGGGGGTGGTCCGGGCTCCCTCCGAGTTGGGTATCACGACCGGCTCACCGCCCTCCATGACGGCGATGACCGAGTTCGTCGTCCCGAGGTCGATGCCTACGGTCTTGGCCATTGATTTCCTCCGGTTTTCTTGATGCTTGGTTTCTGAAGAGAGTTGCAGATCGCGCCCATTGCCGCAATTCCGCGCCAGTTCTGTCTTTCCCCGCCTGCCGTAAGGCAAAACCCTTCCATCTCCCCGCCGCGACGGTGTCGGTCTGCAGTCCGGCCGCGACCCTGATCGCTGACGACGTGGAAAATAGGGCCCGTGACCTCACGTAACTTCGAGCTCGAAGCGGTGGAGATGCTGGCGGCCGCCGCGGTCGGCGAGCCCGGCAAGCGGCACTTCTTCCTGCTTGCGCGCCAGGGCGGGCAGACGATGACGCTCTCCTGTGAGAAATTCCACATCCAGGGACTGCTGACCCGGGCCCGCCAGCTCCTCGAGGCGCAGGAGATGAAGGCTTCGTCGCAATCGGTGATCGCACAGCAGGGCCAGGCGCCGCCCGTGGGTCAGCCGGACTGGGCGATCGGCGAGCTCGGCCTCGGCTACCACGAGAGCAAGCGTCGCTTCGTCATCGTGGCCCGGGAATTGCAACCCGACGGGCCCGACTCGGCGGGCGACGCCGATGTCGATGCCGAGGCCGCCCTCCCCGAGGGCGATGCCGCGACGGCCCGGCTCTGGGTTACCCCCGAACAGGTTCGCGACTTCACGGGGCAGGCCGAGAAGGTGCTTGCCGGGGGCCGGCCGACCTGTAATTACTGCGGCCTGCCCATCGATCCCAGCGGCCACCCGTGTCCCGCCGCGAATGGATCCCGTCCCATCTTCTGAAGGGCGCGAGCTCAGCTTCGGGGCTGCCGAGTCCCTGCTCCTCGAGGCCGAGGAGATCGAGGTTCTCGGGCTGTTGCCCAACTCCAGCAACTACACCTTCCTGGCCCGCCTGAGCGGGATCGTTGACGAGTCGGGAGTCGGCGCGACGGCCCTGGCCGTCTACAAGCCCGCCCAAGGTGAGGCGCCGCTGTGGGACTTTCCCCTCGGCAGCCTTCACCGCCGTGAGGTCGCCGCCTACCGGCTGGCGCGCTTTCTCGGCTGGCCGCTGATTCCGCCGACGGTCACCCGCACGCAGGCACCGCATGGACCGGGCTCGCTCCAGCTGTTCATCCAGACCCAATCCGCGAGCACCTACTTTGGAGTCAGGGATGGACGGCCGGCCGAGTTGCTGCCGGTCGCCCTCTTCGATGTCATTGCCAACAACGCCGATCGCAAGGCCGGGCATCACCTCGTCGACGCCCAGGATCGCCTCTGGGTGATCGATCACGGGCTCACCTTTCACCACGAGCCGAAGCTGCGAACGGTCATCTGGGACTTCGCCGGCGAACCCCTCCCGGCCGCGTTCGCCCCGGATGTCGCCCGGACGCTCGCCGCGATCGAGTCGGGGGAGCTGGCCAGACTTCTTGCCGGCCTCGTCAGCGGGCGCGAGCTCAACCACCTGCGGCGGCGGCTCGATGCCGTGGCGGACCCCGCCTGGCGCTTCCCTGAACCCACCTCCGGCTGGTCGGTGCCCTGGCCGCCGATTTGAGTTGCAAGCAAGTGGCCAGTGCGCCACATTTTTTGCCTTCCGAAACGTTTTGGCATTCTGGGCCGTTAGGAACGAGATGCACTTCGGCCGGGGGGTCCCAGTTTCCGCTCAATTCGCGCCGGGGAGGTAGAGTCGCCCGTCATGGCGGCCATTCGTAACTTCATCTGTTGTGCGGCCGCGCTGCTGGCGCTGACGCCGATCGCGGGCTGGGCCGCTACACCTACGCCAGCCCCCACGGCAACCCTTGCCCCTACCCCAGCTCCTACGCCAACCCCGATCGCCGCTCCCACGCCGACTGCGGTCCCCACGCCACAGGGGCAGTTGAGCATCGACCCTTCGGCGGCCCCGCCGGCGGCCACCCTGCATCTGATCGGCAGCGGCTTTCCCGCCGGCAAGACCTTCACGGTGCTTTTTGACTCGCGACCCTTCGCGACCATTGCGGCCGATGCCGGGGGCAACTTCGCCAAGGATGTGATGGTGCCCGACTTCGCCACCGGCCCGGAGCACCAGATCTGCGTCCAGGAACCGGCCGGGACCATCTGTGGTGGGTTCCGACTGCTGACGGCACCCAGCCCCTCGCCGAGTCCGACCGCCAGCCCTTCGCCGAGCCCTTCCCCCTCGACGTCGCCCTCGCCCTCGCCAACCTCGGTCGTCGGCCATGAGTACAGCAATCCAACTGCCTCCGGCGGGTCGCCGCTCGCCTCACTCACCAGACCGCCAGGGATCTTCTTTCCGATTCTTCTCCTGCTCGCGCTTGTCCTCGGCAGCGCCTACTGGTACTTCGTCATGCGCGAACCGGCGCCTGTCAACGAGGTGACCATCCTGCATCGAGCGGCTCCGGAGCGAACGGGTGGTTTCGAGCGGGAGGGCCCGGCCCTTGAGCCGCCCCCCGCCCGGGCGCCCGCGCCGGCGGAGCCGATCGTGTACGAGAGCCCCACGGCCACACCTTCACCCCGTCCCCCGGCGGTTCCCCATCAACCGCCGGCCGGCGCTGACGTGCCACCCGACCTGCCCGAGGCAACTGACTGACACCTTCCCCGGCCGGGCGGAGAAAGAATGGCCAATCGGCCGTGCATTTGTGAGGTCGCGCCGGCCACCGTAAGATAGCGACCACTTAGCTGCTGGGGGAAGGTGAGAGATTGGCGCTGCTGTCTGTCGATGACGTAACCGTGCGGTTCGGCGGCATCTTGGCGCTGGACCGCATCAGCCTCGATATCCCTGAGAGCAGCATCGTCGGGCTGATCGGCCCCAATGGCGCCGGCAAGACAACCCTCTTCAACGTCATCACCCGCGTCTACACGCCGCAATCCGGCAAGGTCACCTTCGAGGGCCACAACCTTCTGGCGTCGCGGCCCGAGAATGTGATCCGCCTGGGGATCGCTCGGACTTTTCAGAATGTCGAACTGTTCCCCCGCATGACCGTCCTCGACAACGTGCTGGTCGGCCTCCACAGCCACACCGGCCAGAATCCATTCGGCTTCGTGGGTTCGGCCCTCGGCCTCCCCGCCAAGCGCCGCGCCGAGCTGGCCGCCGCGGAGCAGGCGCGCGAGACACTCGCCTACGTTGGCATCCGCGACCTCGAGAACCGAATTGTCGGAGGTTTGCCCTACGGCACTCTCAAGGCTGTCGAGCTGGCGCGCGCCCTCGTCAGCCGGCCCCGCCTGCTGCTTCTCGACGAGCCCGCCGGTGGCCTCAACCATGACGAGGTGGGACAGCTGGCCGGGCTCTTCCGGCGCATCCACAAGGAGTTCGGCGTCACCATGCTCGTCGTCGAGCACCATATGAACCTTGTGATGGCGATTTCCGATCATGTCGTCTGCCTTGACTTCGGCAAGAAGATCGCCGATGCCGGCCCGGCGCAGGTGCAGTCCGACCCTCGGGTGATCCAGGCCTATCTGGGGACAGAAGATGGCGCTGCTTGAGCTGCGCGACGTGCATGCGTCGTATGGCGCCATCCGAGCGCTCCATGGCGTGTCACTGGAGGTGGCGGAGGGATCGATCGTCGCGCTCCTCGGCGCCAACGGCGCCGGCAAGACGACCACCCTCCGAGCCATCACAGGAATGGTCCGCACCAGCGGGGAGGTCCTCCTCGCCGGTCAGCCCATCGCCGGCCGCCGGCCCGAGGAGGTGACGCGCCTGGGCGTCGCCCACGTCCCCTCGGGGCGAGGCACGATGACCCAGCTGACGGTCTGGGAGAACCTCCAGATGGGCGCCTACATCCGCCGTGACCGCGAGCGCACGAAGGCCGACTACGAGCGCGTCATGGCCCTCTTTCCCTGGATCGGCGAACGCCGCTCGCAGGTGGCCGCCACGTTGTCGGGCGGCGAACAGCAGATGCTCGCCATCGCCCGCGCCCTGATGCTGCGACCCAAGGTCCTGCTGCTGGACGAGCCATCGCTGGGACTCGCTCCGATCATCATCCGGGAGATCTTCCGCATCATCGAGAAGATCAACCGTGAGGAGGGCGTCACCATCCTGGTGGTGGAGCAGAACGCCAACCTGGCGCTCAAGCTGGCCAGCCGAGCCTACGTGCTGGAAGTCGGCCGCGTCACGCTTTCGGGCGCGAGCGCTGAGCTCGCCCAGGACGAATCATTGCGCCGTTCGTATCTCGGCCAATGAGGGCGCCGAGCATGTGGGGGAAACGCGACTGATGTACCTGGCAGCCACCGACCCTGTCACCGCTCTCGTCCAACAGGTCGTAGGCGGAATCGCCAGCGGGGCCGTCTATGCGATCCTGGCCCTGGCGCTGGTGTTGATCTATCGGGCCATGGACCTCGCCAACTTCGCCCAGGGCGAGATGGCGATGTTCAGCACCTTCATCGCCTACAGCCTGATCACAACGGTGCACCTCTCCTACTGGGTGGTGTTCCCGCTCACCATCCTGATCTCCTTCGCGGGCGGCGTCCTGGTTGAGCGGGTCATCATCCGGCCGTTCGAGGGAAATCCGGTCATCACCCTGGTCATCGTCACCCTCGCCCTCTTCAATCTTGTCAACGGCACGGCGGGCGCCGTCTGGGGCTACATTGAGAAGCCCTTTCCAAGCCCCTTCCCCTCACGACCGCTTGACTTCGCTGGGGTCTTCGTCAGCGTGGACAAGCTGGGTGTGCTGGCCGTCTGCCTGGTGGTCCTGGCCGCGATCTTCGCCTTCTTTCGTTACACCAAGGTCGGATTGGCGATGCGGGCGGCGGCGCTCTATCCGGAATCGAGCCAGTTGGTAGGCGTCCGAGTGAGCTGGATGCTCGCGCTCGGCTGGGGCCTGGCGGCTGCGGTCGGCGCGGTGGCGGGGATGATGATCGCCCCGATCACCTTTCTCGATCCCAACTTCATGCAGCCGATCCTGCTCTTCGCCTTTGCCGCGGCCGTCCTGGGCGGGATCGAGAGCCCGGTTGGAGCGCTGGTCGGCGGGGTCCTCGTGGGCGTGCTGCTGGCGCTCGTGGGAACCTACATACCGGGCGGCCAGAACCTGCGCCTCGCCTTCGGATTGGTCGTCATCGTTGCCGTGCTGCTGCTCCGGCCGGCCGGGCTCTTCGGCCGGGCAGCGGTGACCCGGGTATGAGCCGCCTCAAGGGCCTGCCAATTCCGGTTTTGATCGCCGCCGGACTTGGCGCCGTGGTCCTCTTCGGCATCCCGCTGGTGACCGACACCTTCTTCACCTTCCTCTTCGCCAACGTCGCCGTCTACGTGATCGCGCTTATGGGCCTCAACATCCTGACCGGGTACAGCGGCCAGATCTCCCTCGGCAACGGCGCCTTCATGGCTGTCGGCGGTTATACCACCGCCCTCCTCGTCCATCGACTGCACGTGCCGTACCTCGCCACGATCCCGATCGCCGGGCTCGTCACCGGGCTGTTCGGCTTCCTCTTCGGCTTTCCAGCCCTTCGCCTCTCAGGCATCTACCTGGCGCTGGCGACCTTCGCCCTGGCCCTCTCGGTGACGCCGGTGATCAACAACTTCGACACCTTCACCGAAGGCCACACCGGTATCAACATGAAGCCCGCCCACGCACCCGCCATCCTCCAGCTGTCGGACGAACAATGGCTCTACTTCCTCAGTTGGGGCATCGCGGCCGTGATGTTCATCATCTCCTGGAACATCGTCCGGAGCAGCACCGGGCGCGCCTTCATGGCGATCCGGGACAGCGAGACCGCCGCCACCGCCAGCGGCGTCAGCCTCTCCTATTACAAGACGCTCGCGTTCGCCATCAGCGCCCTCTTCTCGGGTGTCGCCGGGGCACTCCTCGCAATCGTGGCCGCCTATGTCAACCCCGACAATTTCAGCCTTCAGCTTTCCCTCAACCTCCTTGTCGGGCTCGTCGTGGGCGGACTCGGATTCCGGTTCGGGCCGGTGATCGGGGGCCTCGTCGTGGTCTTCCTGCCCTACTACTCGGAGAAGATCGCCACCATCCAGTTCAGCAGCTTCTCCCTCCCGGCCAAGCCGGATATCTTCAACGGGATCCTGCTGCTTCTGATCCTGTTCTTCGCGCCGTCAGGCGTAATGGGCCTGATCATGCGAGGATTCGCGCTGTATAACGGCCGGCGCACGGCCGTCCGGAGCCGGGCAGCACCGGCCGAGCCTGTCCTTGAGGAGAAATGATTGAAACCTTGTGACCAGCCGACGGCGCGAAAGCGACCACAGACATGGAGGAGAGATACCGAATGATTGACAGTTGGAAAGCGGTTCGATGGGGAGCGGTCGGCCTTGTCACGGCTCTGACGGTCCTCGCCTGCGGTGCCCAGTCGGCTCCCAACTCGGGCTCGACCACGGCCACCGACGTGGGCATCACCAAGGATGAGATCAAGATCGGATCCACCTTCCCGCAAACAGGCCCGGCCAACTTCTATTCCGCGGTCGGCAAGGGGATGTCGGCCTACTTCAAGTACGTCAACGCGGAGAAGGGCGGCGTCAACGGCCGCAAGATCAACTTCATCATCAAGGACGACGCCTACACCGCTTCGCAGACCGCGATCAAGGCCCGCGAGCTGGTGCAGGAGGAGAAGGTCTTCGCCGTCTTCGGGGCCCTCGGTACCGGGCCCAACCTCGGGGTCCGCCAGTTCTACAACGACAACCAGGTGCCTCAGCTGTTCGTATTCACCGGGTCGGACCACTGGGGCAACGACTGGGAGCAGTACAAGTGGACGCTGGGCTGGCAGCCCGACTACGAGGCTGAGGGCAAGATCTACGCCAAGGACATCCTGAAGAACCTGCCCAACACCAAGATCGCCGTCCTCTACCAGAACGACGATTACGGCAAGGACTACCTCAATGGCATGACCAAGGGCCTGGGTGACAAGGCCAGCTCGATGATCATCGCGAAGGCCACCTACAACGCCGGCGACCCGACTGACATGAGCTCCCAGGTCAACGTGCTCAAGGCCAGTGGCGCCGACACCTTCTACGTCGTCACCACCCCCGGCTACAGCGTCAGCGCCCTGGTCAATGCGATCAGCAGTGGTTGGAAACCCGCCCACATCTATCTCAACAACGTGGGCGCGAGCAGTGTTTACATCAAGAACGTCGTCGCCAAGCTGGGCAACCCACACGCGATGGACGGCGTGATCACGACGACCTATACCAAGGATCCCAACGACCCCGCCCAGAAGGACGACCCGGGCATCAAGAAGTACCGGGAGATCCTGGCCAAATACCAGCCTGATTGCGATCCCATCGACGCCAGCTGCGTGACCGGCATGGCGGCCGCTTTCAGCACCGTGGACGTCCTGACCCGGGCCGGGCAGAACCTGACTCGCGCCAACGTCCGCGACATCGCCGCGACCAAGATGAACGAGACCGATAACTTTCTCCTTCTGCCGGGGATCGTGGTCAAGACCACCAAGGATGATCATTTCCCGATCCGCCAGGAGAGGCTTCAGAAGTGGGACACCGACCATTACGTGCCCTACGGCGAGCTCATCTCAGGCCGCTAGTCCATACCCGCTCCGCAAGTTCGACGGGGGCCGCACTGTGCGGTCCCCGTTAGTTTTTGGGCCAGAACCGTTCCAAATGCTGACCCGACTTCGTCCCTACGCCTTCCACATCTTCCTGCTCGTCTACACGCCGGTCGGGCTCTTCGCCGACGCGCACGTTGCGAACGTCTACCAGCAGACAGGGCTTGGACTGCTCACGTTCGGGGTCCTGATCACAGTGCTCCGTTTCGCTTCCCCGCTGCAGCGCCGGCAGGTCTGGCTCGCGGTGCTGATCGCGACGGCGGGGGAGCTCTACTTCTCGCTCGGCGTGGGCCTCTACCGCTACCGCTTCGACAATGTGCCGCTGTATGTCCCCGCCGGGCACGGGCTCGTGTACTACTTCGCCCTCAGCGCGGCTCGCACACCGCTGATGATCAGGCGACGCACGTTCCTGGTCCGTGTCGCGCTCATCCTGGCGTCCGCCTGGGCCCTCCTCGGACTCACGCTCCTCCCGCTGCTGACGGGCCGGTTGGACATGACCGGAGCCCTGCTCTGGCCCCTCTTCGCCTACTTCACGCTGCGCTCACGCCAGGCGCCGGTCTACGCCGCCGCCTTCCTGATGACCTCGGTCCTCGAGCTGTTCGGAACCGGCTTTCACAACTGGACCTGGCAGGCAGTGGCCCCCATCAGCCATCTCCACCAGGGCAATCCGCCTTCCGTTATCGCCGGCGCGTACTGCGTTCTTGATGCGACCGTCCTCAGATTGGCGGCGCGACTGCCCACACTCCTGCAAGCGCGCCAGATGTTCCTTGCCGGATGGCGGCGAGAGCCGCCCCGGTAGAATCCGGCCCGGACCACGGGCCGCGACCGTGGAAGAGCATGAAAGGAAATCCCTGCGTGACGTTTTCTTACATTTCTGCGTTACAGCTTCGCCAGGAATTTTGAATGGCCATCGCTAACCGTCCCGCCCGTGACCTGACCGGCAAACGAGTTGTCCGGGCGCCTGGAATCTCCCGAAGCCGGTTCCGGATGATGCTTGGCGCCGCCATCCTCACCTCGATGGGCGCAGCGGCGACGGTGTGGAGCGAGGCGCCCGTGGCCTTTGCGGGGACTCTCCTTGACGTTGATGGCAACGCCATTCCGCAGGCCAGCGTGACCCTCAGCTCAGGCAGCCGGGTCGACGCCCGGGCAGTCTCCTCCCCCACTGGTCGGTGGCAGATCACCGGCGGCCACCGGATCGATTCTCAACAGATCGTCATCGCAGCGCCTGGTTTCCTTCCCGTCTCGGTGTCGATGAGCAGCGAGGGGCCTCCGGTGCGAACGGTGCTGCATCGACTCCCGCGACTGATGGGCGCGGTCAGCAACGAGGCCGGCACGCCGATCGCCGGCGCTGAGGTCCTTCTCGTCCAGCCTGGGAAACCCGGCGAGTGGCTGGCCGAGAGTGCTGCCGACGGGGGGTTCGCGATGGAGGGCACCCTCCTACCCGGACCCTACCGCGTCACCGTCACGGCGCCCAACCACGACCCCTTCGAGAGCACCCAGATGCTGCTCGCGGACGGCAGCCTCCGACTCACCCCGACGCTGGTACAGCAGGTCGGCACGTTCGAGATCACAACAACGCCGGCGGGTGTGCAGCCGGCGGTGGACGGTTTGCCCCTGGCGGGCTGCCGGACCCCCTGTGTCGCCACCCTCGTGGTGGGCGACCACACGATCCGGATCGAGACCGAGCTCTACGTGCCATTCGAGCAGAAGATCAGCCTGGCCAATCGGCAGAAGGTCAACCTGGCGCCGGTCCTGGAACGAAAGCGAGGCACACTGACGGTTGCGGCCCCGGAGGGTGACGGCGAGCTGACCATCGACGGCGAAGCTGTTGCCGGGCGCGCCTTCAGCGGCCTGGTTTCGACCGGCGGCCACTCGGTGGGCTATCGGGCGGGCGGCTACTGGCCGGCGACCGCGACCGTCACCGTCGGCTGGAACCAGACCGCGACGGTTGACCTGGGCACCTCCCTGACCCCGATCAAACCGGGTGATGAGGCCGGCTTCCTGGCCGGCATGGAGCGCTATCTTCGCAGCGCCGGCGGCCAGTTCGGCGTCTACATCCAGGAGCTCGGCTCAGGGCGCGAAATGGGCTATCACCAGGATGACGTCATGGAGGCGGCGAGCGACATCAAGATCCCGGTCGCGCTCTATCTGCTCCACCAGGTTGAGGCCAAGGCGATCAAGCTCGAGGACAAGATCGCGATCCAGGACAGCGACTTCATGGGCGGCACCGGCACGCTCAACGGAACCGCTCACAACGGCGACACGTACAGCTACCGCGACCTGCTCGGGCTGCTCATCCAGCAGAGCGACAACACGGCCTGGCAGGCCCTGGTGCGGACCTTCGGCGCCGACAAGGTCGATGCCTACTCCGCCTCACTGGGTGCACCCGCCTGCCACCAGGACGATGACAACTGCACAGCGCACCAGGCGGGGCTCCTGCTGGCCGGGCTCTACCGCGGCAAGACGCTCAACCCACCCAACACCGACCTGCTCCTTCTGCTGTTGAAGAACACGGCCTACAACGACAGGATCAACTACTACCTGCCGGGGATCGCGGTGGCCCACAAGACGGGCGCTGACGGTGGTGTGATGAACGACGTCGGGATCGTCTACCTGAGCAGCGGCCCCGTGCTCATCTCGATGTTCACATTCACCGACTCGGGAACCGTCCAACCGATCCGGGACGTGGCCCGGGCAGTGGTTCGCTACTTCACCGGGCGCTGACCGGGGCCCGCGAACCGCCCACGCGGACTAGCCGCGGAAGTCGGACGGCTGTCCCGGGGGCAGGAAGGGCGCCGGATCGATCGGGGAGGTGCCGCCCTGGCGAAGCTCGAAGTGGAGATGGGCGCCAGTTGAGTTGCCCGTCGAGCCCTCGAACCCGATCACCTGCCCCTGGTTCACCTTGTCGCCGACCTTGGTGATCAGGCGCTGCATGTGCCCGTAGAGGGTCGTCAGGCCGTCGGCGTGGGCGATGACCACGTAGTTGCCGTAGCCGACCAGTGTCCCGTTCACCATCGAGGCTCCGGCGAGGATCACCACCCCATCGTCCGCCGCGAAGATCGGCAGCCCTTCCGGTTCGGACATGTCGATCCCGGTGTGAAAGTGCGGGTAGCCGCCGAAGGGGGGCACGAACCAGAAGTCGCACGGACCGAACCGCTGCGTCACGCTGCCCTGGCTGATCGGCCAGAGGAACCGGTACTTGACCGAATGGCCGGCGCTGGCACCGGTCGGGAGACCGACCGGATGGATGGTCTGGACCTGCGCCCAGACCGATTCCTCGGCGGCCGCGATGATGCCCGCCTGCTGCTCCTGCAGGAGGTCGGTGATCTGCTTGGCGATCGAGATCGACTGAGTGTTGACCCGCGCCAACTCGTAGCGGGTGGAGTCGATCTGCACCGCCAGTTCGGCGAGGGCCTTCTCCTGCTTCGCTCGCAGCTCCTTCAGCTTCTCCAGGTCGACCTCCTGCTGGGCATGCAGCTTGACCTGCTCATCTCGCGCCGCCGCCTGCTTGCGACGATCGGCGTCGAGCTCGGCCAGGTCGGTCTTCAAATGCGCCTTGAGCGCCTGCGCCCGCGCTCCCGCCGAGCGGAGGTCGTTGACTCGCGCCATCATGTCGCCCAGGCTCGTGGACTCCACCAGCAGCAGGAGGACCGACCCCGGCTGCGCATAGATCGCGCGCGCCAGGGACCGAATCTGGCCCTTCTCGCTTTCGATCCGCAGGCCAACCACGACAATGTGCGCGTCCAACCGGGCGATCTCATCCTGCAGCTCAGCGATCTTGGCCGTGGTCTTCTCGATGTCGTCCTGGAGCTTCACCTGCTGTTCGCTGTTGTCATGCAGGGACTGGAGCACGCGGTCCTGGGTCTGGAGTGCGGTTGCCAGCTGCGCGCCGAGCTGAGCCCGAACGGCGTCGAACATCGCGGCCCGGGCCTGAGCCGCAGCTATCTCAGCGGCTGTCTTGGCCGAAGCGGGCGGGGCCGGGGTGGCACCCGCCGGGGCGGCCGCCGCCACGGTAACCGCGGCCGGCAGCATGAGCATGGTTAGGAAAGCCGCCAGAAGAGCGCGCATCGAATCCTTGAACGCTCAAGATTCAAGATGCCTGCGCACGCTGCCGAGCGAGGAGATCGAACCGAGCAGCGGGCCGGCCGAGGCGAGCAGCAGGGCGATCACGATTCCGACCCGGATGGTCAGCCCCGGCGTGAATTGGGCGAAGTTGGAGGTACTGGCCTGAACTGCCGCAACGCACAGAGCCAGTGCCAGCAGACCCGCGAGACCACCCGCGACAGCGCCCGTGAGAGCCCCCTCGATCACAAATGGGCCACGGATCATCCAGAGCGGCGCGCCGACGAGCTGCATGATCCCTATTTCGTCACCGCGGGATAGGATCGCGGCCCGGATGCTGTTGGCCGTCACTGTGACTGCGATGAAAGCGAGCAGGAGGAGGAACGCGACCCCGCCCACCGCCACCCAGAAGAGGATCTGCTGGAATCGCTTATAGGCGTTGGGGTCGTACGAACTGGGAACCCCCGAGTCAACTGCGGATTCATGCCGGATGAGCGCGTCAACAGTCCCCACCCGATCGACCGAGGCGACCTGAACGTCGAGGCTGGCCGGGAATGGGTTGCTCTCCGCCGCGTCCGCCAGCTCCGGAAGGCCGGGCCGGTGCTGGGCGCGGGCCAGCGCCTGGGCCTTGCTCACGTAGACCACCCTGGTCACGTTGCGGTTGGCCCGCAGCTTCTCCTCCAGGGCGTCGATGGTCGCCTGCGAGACGTCGTCCTTGAGGTACACGTGCAGCAGCGAGGCGTCTTTGGCCTCGGTGGCAGCGACGTTCTGGCCGACCACCCCGGCGAGCAGGGACAGCCCCACCAGCAGCAGCAGCAGGGTCATCGAGCCTAGCGCGGGAGCGGTGGTGCCGAGGTTGCGCGCCCAGTTCCGGAGCGCGCTCAGGAAGAGGTACCGGGTTGCGTTCCGGACGACGACCCTGATGGTCCGGAACCGGGGCGGCCGGGGGCCGCGCAGGATCACAGCCACGCGAGCTTCGCCGCGCGCCCCGCCGGCTGGTCCTGGACGACGCGTCCGGCGACCAGCGTCAGAACTCGACGCTGCAGGCGGGTGACGATCTCCATGTTGTGGGTGGCGACGAGGACGGTGGTGCCGAAGCGGGCGATGTCCTCGAGAAGCGTTGTGATCTGCCAGGACGTCTCCTGGTCGAGGTTGCCGGTGGGTTCGTCCGCGATCAGCAACGGCGGCTGGCTGACCACCGCCCGGGCGATCGCCACGCGCTGCTGCTGCCCGCCGGACAGCTGGTGGGGATAGTGGGTCGCGCGATCATGGAGACCGACCGCGTCAAGCGCGTCGAGCGCCCTCTCCGACGCTTCCTCGTCGGAGATTCGCAGATCGGTGACCTGAAGCGCGAAGGCGACATTTTCGATGGCCGTGAGCCGGGGCAGCAGCTTGAAATCCTGGAAGACGACTCCCACCTTGCGCCGGAGCTCGGAAAGACGATTCGGTTTCAGGTCGTGCGCGGGCAACCCGTCCACCCACACCTCACCGCGTGACGGTTTGATTTCCCGATTGATCAATCTCAGCAGGGTCGTCTTGCCCGCGCCGCTGGGACCCACCAGGAACGTCAGCTCCCCCGGCATCAAGCGGAGATAGCAATCGTCCAGAGCCACCACATTCCCATAGACGCGGTTGACGCCCACGAATTCAACGAGCGGAGTCAACTCGACAGAAGGTAACGGCTCACGAGGGCTTTCCCGTTGTTCCTGATTGTTAAGATCTGTGAACCCCCCGAAAACTTATCTTCAGCGCTCTCGCAATTCCACTCTTCGGATCTTCCCGGAGATGGTTTTGGGGAGTTCACTGACGAACTCCACCTCACGCGGGTACTTGTAGGGCGCTGTGACCTTCTTGACGTGCTCCTGCAACTCGGCAGCCAGGGCCTCCGAGCCAGAATGGCCTGGCGAGCATATAACGTAAGCCTTGACGATCGTCCCTCGCATCGGGTCCCCCTTGCCGACCACCGCCGCCTCAGCCACCGCCGGGTGCTCGATCAGGGCGCTCTCGACCTCAAACGGGCCGATCCGATAGCCGGCGCTGATTATCACGTCGTCAGCCCGGCCGACGAACCAGAAGTAGCCCTCGCCGTCCACGTAGGCGCGGTCGCCGGTCACGTACCAATCGCCACGCAGGCAGGCCTGCGTGGCCTGGGGGTTGCGCCAGTACTCCCTGAAGAGGCCGACCGGCCGCGTCGGCTTCACCCGGACCGCGATGTCGCCCTCCGAGTCCATCGGCTGCGGCTGGCCCTCCTCGTCGATCACCGCCACGTCGACAGTGGGCGACGGCCGGCCCATCGACCCCGGTTTGACCGCAAGCGGGGGGAAGTTGCAGCAGAGCAGGATCGTCTCGGTCTGCCCGTAGCCATCGCGAATGAGATGGCCCGTCCCGCGCTGCCAGGTCGCGATCACCTCTGGGTTGAGCGGCTCACCTGCCCCCACACAATGCCTCAGGTTGGTCCGGTAGTGGCTGAGGTCCTCGAGAACCAACATCCGGTAGGCCGTGGGTGGCGCGCAGAAGGTTGTGATGGGATAGTCCTCGAGGATCTGCAGCGTCTCGGTGCCGTTGAACTTGCCCCGCGCATCCTGTACGAAGAGCGCGGCCCCCATGCTCCAGGGGCCGAAAAAGCTCGACCAGGCGGCCTTTGCCCAGCCGGTCTCGGACAGATTGAGGTGGAGGTCCGCCGGCGTCAGGTCGAGCCAGAAGCGGCCCGTCACCTGGTGGCCGATTGGGTAGGAGGCGTGAGTGTGGAGGACCATCTTCGGATTCCCGACCGTCCCCGAGGTGAAATAGATCAGAGCCGGGTCACTCGCCAGGGTGTCGACCGCCGCGTGCTGGCCCCCGACGGCGGCCAATTCCTGCTCGTAGGATCGCCAGCCGGATCTCTCACCGCCGACGATGAACAGGTTCCTGAGATGAGGCAGCTCGGAGGTGACCTGGTCGACCTTCTCGGCGTTGGCGGCATCGCAGACGTAGGCCACGCCCTCACTCAGCTGGGTTCGGTAGAGGATGTCCTTGGCGGTGAGCAGCACGGTCCCGGGGACAGCCACCGCACCGGCTTTGAAGCAGCCCAACAGCACTTCCCACCAGGCGGGCTGGCGGGGCAGCTGGACGAGGACTCGGTCGCCCGGCCGGACGCCGCTCTTCTGGAGCACCTCGGCGAACTTCGAGGAGCGCTCGTCAAACTCGCGGAAGGTGATCTTGCGCTCCTCCCCAGCCGCTCCCAGCCACCACATGGCGAGCTTGTCGGGGTCCTTCGCCCAGTCTCCAATCGTGTCCCGGGCGAAGTTGTAGTGCTCCGGAACAGTCAACTGGAAGGTGCGCTTGGTCTCCTCATAGTTGGTCATGTTCGGCATTTCAGTGGGCCTCCCCCCCGCTTGGTCCAGTGCCGGTGGATGCCGCCAGGCTGACCCGGGCGGTGCCGACCGTGGTCCGGCGGCCATCGGGGTCCTCGCCCCACACCTCCAGGTCAACCTGGGCCCCCACCACCGCTCGAACCACCCCCCGGCACAGATAGGGCCGGCCCGGGAAATCCATGCCACGATAGCTGACCTCCAGCGAGTCAAGGGTCCCCCGCCCAGCCAGCCAATCGGTGACCAGCTGGCCCAGGTAGGCCGTCTTGAGCAGCCCGTGGAGAATGACGCCGGGCAGTCCGACAGCCGCCGCGTAATCCCTGTCGTAGTGGATCTGGTAGAAGTCTCCGCAAGCCCCTGCATAGCGGGCCAGCGTCTGTGTGGTGGGCTGCTTGACGAGCGGCGTCAACTCCATGCCGACGTGAATCTTCACCGCCTGATCCTGGTGCCGGTCACAGTCCCGACATGCCGTCCGTGCTGGTTGTGAAAGCGTGTTTCGGTGACCAGGAAGAGCATCGGGCCGGCCGAACCCTCCTTCTCGTATACGTCACTCAGGGTTGTCCGGCAGGTCACTGTATCCCCGGCGCGGACCGGCTCCCGATACTCGAACCGGTCGCCGCCGTTGAGCCAGCCCGACCCGTAGGCGAGCGCTTCTGGGAACTCGAGAGTTTCGGCTCCAAGGGCCGCCAGGAAGGTCGGTGGGGCCTCCTCACGCCAGCGCGGGTTGGGGTCTCCGATCGCCTCACACCAGCGGCGCAGGTGCCCGGCCTCCACGGCCGACTTGCGCTCGGGCCCGGCGAAACCGATCCGGGTGTGAGCCTTCTCGGCCGCGCCGGAGAGGGCCACCTGGATCCGGCGCCTGACCTGCGCCTAGCGGCCGCGGGGCAGGCCGAGGACCCGCTCCGCGATGATGTTCCGCTGGATCTCAGAGCTGCCCGCGTAGATGGTCTCGGCGTGCGACCACATCCAACCGAGCTGCCACCGGCCACCCTCGACGGCCCAGCTGTCCTCGGCGCCGAGCGCGCCGTAGGGACCCTGGACCGCCATGGCGGTCTCCTGGATCCGCTTGTCCATCTCGCTCCAATAGAGCTTGGTGAGACTCGCCTCCGGCCCCGGCGCATTGCCCTGCTGAGCCTTGGTGAGAGCTCGGAGCCCGTTCAGCCGGAAGGTATGCGATTCGATCTTCGCCTGCGCCACCCGCTGACGAACAAGTGGATCCGCGCCCTGGCCCAGATCGCGCGCCAGTCCCGCCAGGCTCTGCACGGCGCTCTCGAAGCGCGACGCGTTGGCCAGGCCGCCGCGCTCGAACCCGAAGGTGGTCATCGCCGCCTTCCAGCCATCGCTGGGCGAACCGACTAGATCGCGATCGTCAACCTCCGCGTCGTTCAGGAATATCTCGCAGAACTCTCCGCCGCCGGTCAGCTGGCGGATCCGTCGCACCTCGACGCCGGGCTGCTTCAGATCGACGATGAAAAAGCCGATCCCCTTGTGCGGGGCGACATCCGGATCAGTGCGCGCGAGCAGGAAGCTGCGGTCGGAATAGTGAGCGCCGGACGACCACACCTTCTGACCGTTGAGGATCCATTTGTCACCTCGCCTGACGGCACGCGTTGACAGGTTGGCCAGGTCGCTGCCTGCGTTGGGTTCACTGAACCCCTGAGCCCAGACCTCCTCGCAGGCCAGGATCCGCTCGATGTAGGTGTCCTTCTGCCACTGCGACCCGAGCAGATTGATGGTCGGGGCCGCCAGGGTGACACCGAGCCGGCCCAGGATGGCAGGCGCGCCGGCCGTGGCCAGCTCCTCCTGGAAGATCGCCTGCTGGACAGGGGTGGCTCCCCGGCCGCCGGACTCCTTTGGCCACGCGAGCTTGAGCCAACCCGCCGCATGGAGGCGTCTCTGCCAATCTCGTTGCAGGCTCTCGTCATCGTCCTCGCGATAACCGCCGACTCCACGATGTCGCCAATCGGCCGGCAGGTTCTCCGCCAGCCAACCCCTGACTTCGCGGCGGAACTCCTCGTCCTCGGCCGTGAACTTGAGGTCCATGGGATTGGAGACTAACAGCTACGGGAATAACTTGATTTCATGGCAACCAGCACACTCTGCGGCCGCTGCGGCACCCCGCTACCGAATCCCTCGGCGACCTGCCCGCACTGCGGCTCGTCGCCCGCTCGCGACTCCGGGCTCCGCTATTCGACACCGCGCCGGAAAAGCCCGTTCCGGGCCACCGCCCTGGCGATTGTCCCCGGGATGGGTCACGTCTATTTGGGACACAACCTAAAGGGTCTGTTCTTTCTCCTCGCCTGCGGCGGGCTCGAATTCATCGGGCTCGACCTCGACCTGTCGGTGATCGGCGGCCTCGTCGGTGTGCCACTCGGGGTGGGGGGCTTCGGCCTCTACGCCTATCAGATGTTCGATGCGTACCGAGAGGCCAAACGGTTGGAGAACGCCCCGGCCTGAGCAGCCACTTCAGATGAAGCCATAGGCCAGCCAGCCGCCATCGCTGAGGATCGTCTCACCGGTGATGAACGCCGACTCGTCGGAGGCGAGGAATAGGCACACCGCAGCGATGTCCTCGGGAGTACCCAGGCGGTGCTGAGGAATCCGCCTCTCAAGCGCCTCGATGTCGACCTTGCCCTCGGCCGCCAACCCGAGGACCAAGTCGGTGCGAATGAATCCCGGGGCCACCGCGTTGACTCGGATTTCGGGGGCCCATTCGCCGGCCAGGAGCCGGGTCATCATCACGAGTCCCGCCTTGGTCGTGGCGTAGGCCAGGCGGCGCGGAAAGGGCGCGAAGGAGGTCAGGGAGGCGATGTTGATGATGTTCCCGCGGGCCGCGCGGCGCATCATGCGCGCCGCCCGCTGCGAGCAGAGAAAAGGGCTCGTGAGGTTGAGGTCAAGCGTGCGCTGCCACTCAGCCGTGGTCAGCTCGAGCGAGTCACGCACCATTGGAATCCCGGCGTTGTTGACCAGGATGTCGAGGCGTCCGAACTGCTCTTCGAGCTTGCCGAAAAGCGCATCCACGCCGGCCTCCTGACTCAGGTCGGCGCCCATTCCCACCGCGCCGCCGCCGATCTCCGCTGCCGCCGCCTCAGCGGTCGCCTGATCGCGTGAATTGACAATGACGGTCGCGCCCTCGCGCGCAAATGCCTCCGCGATTCCACGACCGATGCCGCGCGTCGAACCGGTCACCAGTGCGATCCGGTTTTCCAACCTCATTCCATGATCCTCTCGCTGCCGTCCACCGATAACACCACGGCACTGATCGCATCCGCCTGCCCGGGGCCAATTTCGAGCGGCAAATGGCAGCCCACGAGGCGCTCGATCAACTCCGCCAATTGGCGTGGTTGTCGGGCTGTCAGCCTCAGTCCCCGGAGCTGGACATCACCGGCCGGATGCGAAACCGGCAGCGCACCCGGGTGGTCGGCCGCCTGGAGGTCCCATTCGATGAAGAATGGCAGCACAGGCTCGAGCCCGTCGCCCACGTGGAGGGTGCGCCAGCGCAGCGTCACCCCGTCGGGGCGGCGGCGCGCGCCGGCCCGGGGGCCGGTGCCGCCGAGACCGGCGTCGCGAATGCGGGCGGCCGCTGGCTCGAGGGCGGGCACCCGGACCGCCCAGGTGGCAATCCGCGCGCCCCTTTCAAGCGCAGCCGAAACGCGCCGACTGAGAGGATTGTCGGCGGCCTCTCGCCGATCGACGATCGCAATCAATTCGAGATAGTCGGGTCCCAGCGGAACGATCATGTTGGCGGTGCCTGCCCCGGGATGCCGGCCGCCCTCGAGCGCGACCAGGCCATCCCGACTGCGCAGGTCAGCTGCCGCCACGACCAGGTCGGGCACCGCAAAAAGCACATGATCGATGGCCACCGAGCCGGTCACCTGGCCACCAAAAGAGCCGGGGGTGGCAGGCCGGCCACCCCCGTTCTCGTATTGCTGGAAGTGCGCGCCGCCGTCAGCTGGAGGCGGTGTCGCTCGGCGTTGTCCGGCGTCGCCGTGTGGCGGTCCGCTTGGTGGCTGCCCCGGCCGTCCGGGTCGTGCGTGTGGTGCGGCGCCGGGTTGGTGTTGTTCCAGTCAGCGCCTTCTGGACGCGCCTCTGGATCGACTTGAGACCGCGCTCGATTCCACTGCTGGCAGCGCTCGCGGTCTTGCTTGTCAATTTGTCAAGTTGTCGCTTGAGTTTTCGATTCTCTTTGATCAACTGATCGACCATTCCGTTCAGGTTGACAACCAGCTCGCTGCCACCGGTCGAACGCCGCCGCGTTGTTGTCGCGGTGCGCGTGGAGCGAGTGGCGCGAGTCGCGCGCGGCGCCCGCGTCCCCGCAGTGGTGCGCCTCGCGCGCCGCTTGGGCGCGGATTGCGCATTTTTTTCGTCAGCCATTGTTTCTCCTTTCTGTCGCAGCTAAGTTGCGATGTCGACTGCCGCAGTATAGAACCTTGCAGCGTGCGTTCAGGCCGCGATTTCCGTCCGCAGGTGCGGCATGCTCTTCAGCCCCTCCCGGGCCAGTTCGTGCGCCGGATTCGCCTTTCTGCTGACATAGCGAACGACGCGGTAGCCGCGTCGGCAGCGTTCGCGGACCTCGTGCACAGCGGCACGAAAGGTTTCGCTGGAGGGGGTGCGACTGCGCACCACCGGCGCGCAGTCGGTGCGGACGATAACCCGGTGGAAGGGCCAGCGGTGGGCGGCGAGCTCGAGCGCGGCGGCGCAGACGTGGGCTTCGAGCTGGGCCGATCCGCCATCGTGGGTGAAACCGAACGATTCGGTGTAGAGAGCGCGACCTCGAATAAAGACCGCCAAGCCGCAGCCGGCGCGACCGTTCTTATCGAGGGCGGCGTCCACATAGATGATGAGGCACTCTCGCAAGCGCTTTCTTACCTCCAGGACCGGATGCGGCTGAAGTACTCGCCTTGCCGCCGGAGTCTAACAGGATATTGGGGTGGCGCAAGCTCTTTTCCACAACATGTGGACGGCCTGTGAATGCCCGCCCTTGGTCACCTAAACTTACGGGGAGTGGCAGTGCGCGAAATCGGCGTGGTGGGTGGTGGGATCGCCGGCTCGACCATCGCCTACGAGCTCGCCCGCCGCCGCCTGGGGGTTCACCTCTTCGAACGAGGGGCGATTGCCGGTGAGGCCTCCGGTAGGAATATGGGACTGCTCCTGAACCAGACCGAGCCCGGCGTCATCCGGATCATGAGGCGCTCCCTCGAGGTCTACTCGGAGCTGGCGGCGGGCGAGGTCGAATTTCACCTCCGCACCCAACCGCAGCTGATCATCGCCGCCGACGAGGCCCAGCTCGACCAGCTCGGCAAGCGCGCCTGGGAGATGCGCGCCGCGGGCATGAACGTCAGCGAGCTCGCCACCGCCGACATCCGGCGCGAGTTCCGGGCGCTCGGCCCGCGGTTGCGGGGCGGCTACCTGGTCGGCGACGCGACCGTCATCGACCCGGCGGCCGCCACAGTGGCGTTTGCGCATGCCGCGCGGCTCGCCGGCGCGCAGGTGCATACCGGCACCCGAGTCGCCCAGGTCATCGTCCGTTCCGGGAGGGTGGAAGGCCTGATCACCGACGCGGGGAGGATCGCCTGTGACGCGGTGGTGTTGGCCACCGGTCCGTGGCTGCCCGAGCTCTGGCGGCACGTCGCTGTCAGCGTCGGCCGGGGTTGGCTCCTGCGCACGGCCAGGCTCGGCTTCACGCTGCCCTGGATTGTCGAGGATATGAGCTGGCCGGACCAGGACCAGCTGGGCCGGGTCGCGCGATCGCCCACTCTGGCCGAGGTGGCCAGGGGCTACGACGAGCCCGCCGTGCAGGCGTTCGTGATCGCGCAGCAACCGGCCGGCGACGCGCTCTTGGGGACCTCCCTCTCGCCTTCTCTGCGCGAGCCGCACGAGGGCGCTGACATGCCGCAGCGCGTCGCTGCCAAGGCGCTGGCCGCCGCGCCGGGCCTGGCCGAGATTCCAATCACCTCCGCCTGGTGGGGGCTGCGCCCGATGACACCGGACGGGATGCCGATCGCAGGCGGCGCCGGGCCCGCTGGCCTATGGATCCATGGCGGCCACGGCTCGATCGGAATGATGACCGCACCGGCCACCGCGGGCTGGCTGGCTGCGCAGATGGTCGAGGGTAAGGCGGTGGCCGAGCTGGCCGACCTGAGGGTGGGCCGGTTCTAGAGTGGACTGTAACGGTCGAATTGGGGGGAGGCCGGTGGCGGGCGGCGG
>JRHI01000196.1_pt1 | contig 68118 bp, 56 predicted proteins | sample 215371 | NCBI WGS metagenome assembly JRHI01 (sample SAMN02929681, study PRJNA255918) | sediment metagenome | biome: cave system; feature: Ice Cave; material: Sediment; isolation source: sediment from deep within a dark volcanic ice cave with no known source of... ... | reverse complement strand
GTTCCGCCTTCAGGGTGGGTCCACTTCAGTCTGGCGTTTACAGACGTGCTCTCCGGGGGCACCACCACCGTGGCCGTCGCCTGCGAGGAGCCGGAGGGGCTGGCGGTCGTCGAGGGCGTGGCACGCCGGTTGCAGCTGGCGAGCACGGTGGTCGACGGCCGCCTCCACATCGAGGCCGGTCCGGAGATGGCCGGGCTCATCAACCGGCTGTCGATGGAGGGCGGAGTGACGTTGACCGAGATCGCCGTCCACCGTCCCACCCTGGAGGCCACCTTCCTCGAGATCACCGGAGGAGTGTCCCGATGATCTGCGCCTTCCGCAGCGAATGGCAGAAACTCCTGCGCCCGGGGATGTTTGTCTGCGCGGGCATCATGATGATCGCCGGGGCGCTGGGTTCGGTGATCGGCATCTCGCGCGCCAAGGCCAACGGCCTCGGCGACTTCACGCTCGGCCACCTGGCCCAGAGCGATGGGTTCTTCACCATCATGTCGCGTTCCACCGACCTGATCGCGCTGGTGGCGCTCGGTGTCCTGGCCACGGCGGTGGCGCAGGAGTACCAGCACGGGACCCTGCGCAACCTCCTGGTCCGGCAGCCGGACCGGCTGCGCCTGCTCGGTGGCAAGCTCGCCGCCCTCACCACCTGGCTGGCCGTGTCGCTGGCCCTGGCCACCAGCACGGCGCTGGTCGCAGCCCTCATCGCCGCCCCATTCCGCGGGCTCAGCACCTCGGCGTGGTTCACCTCGAGCGGTCTGGTCTCGCTCTTCGACGCCTACGGGGACACCACGCTGATGGGCATCGGCTTCGGGCTGGTGGGCGCCGCGGTGGCCCTGTTGCTCCGCTCCTCCGCCCCCGCCATCGTCGGCTCGTTCGCCTGGCTGCTGCCGCTGGAGGCGCTGCTGGTCCTGGCCTGGTCGCAGCTGGGGGCCTGGCTTCCGGGGCGGGTGCTGGGCGCTCTCGGCGCGGGCGGGACCGACGTCCTTCCCTTCACCCACGCGCTGCTCGGCGCCGGCATCTGGCTGGCGGGGTTGACTGCGGTGGCTGCGGTGATCTTCGGCCGGCGAGACGTCGCCGCGTAGGCGGCGATCCGGCCCGCCGCCCGATACCGGCGCTCGGGTGGCGGGGGGTGGCATCCTCCGGGCGTGAATGCCTTCCACCGGCGGTACTGCCGCAGCGACGCCTGGGCGCGCCACCTCGACAACGACCTGCTGCCGTGGGTGCTCGAGGGGGTCGAGGTGGGGGGCACGGTGCTCGAGGTCGGCCCGGGTCCGGGCCTCACCACCGCCCGGCTGAGCCCGCGGGCGGGGCGGTACGTGGCGGTCGAGATCGACGCCGCGCTGGCGCGCATCGCGGCCGCCGCGGCGCCGGGACATGTCGTCCGCGGCGACGGAACGCGGCTTCCGCTGCGGGATGGGAGCGTGGACCTGGCGGTGTGCTTCACGATGCTGCATCACGTGCCCACGGCCGGGCTGCAGGACGACTTGCTGGCCGAGATGGGGCGCGTGTTGCGGCCGGGTGGGGTGCTGGCCGGGTCCGACAGCCGGACGAGCCTGCGCTTCCGGGTGATTCACATCGGGGACACCATGACGCTCGTGGATCCGGCGACCCTGGGGTCGCGGCTGGAAAAGGCGGGAATGGTGGTGACGCGAGTCGACACCGGGCGGCGGGCGGTGCGGTTCCTGGCGCGGAAGGCTGCCTGAGGCCGTTGACGGAGGTACACATATGCGTGTAAGGTCGACGGTCTCGGAATAGCAGCCCACGGGAGCGCGACGACGGGTGTTGCGGCGCAATTGGATGCCGATCCTCGCCTTGGTGGTCGCCGTCGGGTTCGTCGGGTGGCTCGGCTGGATCAACGTGCGCGGGAGCGGGCGGGCGGCTGTTGTGGTGCCGACGGCGACGCCGACAGTGGCGGTCAGTGGGACGGCGTCCGCGGCTCCGACGCCGACTGTCGACCCGGCGGAGGCAGAGGTGAAGGCGGCGGCCGTGAAGTGGGTCCAGGCTTACGTGGACACGTACAAGAACGGGGATACCCACGAGGTAGACGCTCTGACGGTCCCGGGATCTCAAGCCGAGGGAAACGCCGGCGTTCCGCTCGCCGAAATCAACCGGGTCCACAAGACCCTGATACCCGACCACCTTGACTGTCCGAAGGATGTTGTGTCCGTTGCTGGGAATGCTGCCACGGCAGAAATCTCGTGCACCGTTAGCGGTATGGCCGTTACGTGGCCTGGCAAGCAACCGCTCCAGGCCACGACAGCCTCACTGCAGTTCAGAATGTCGTTCCAACTCGTGGGCAAGCAGTGGCTCGTCGATACCTTGCACTGATCATCGCCATGCTGTGGCTGGCTCTCAGCCATGCGTCGGCTCAAGGCGACAACAGCACGGACCACTTGCTCGCCAGTTTGGCGACGAAGACAGTTGGCAGCACAGCATTCGCCTACACCGAGATCAGTACTCTCAACGCGGTGTTCGATCGAGGGCCGGCCGCCGTGCCTACTCATCGCGGGTCCAGGTGTTCGTTCTGGAGCCAGTGGCATCTAATTCGAGTTGACCTCATCACGCATGCTCGTCGATACGGGGAATTCGTCTACGACGGCTGCAACGGCGACAAGCAGCTGTTCCCAACTCCGGCCAACCCAGCCGTCGGAAGCTGCAACAACGACGACAACCTCTTCCCCAGTGCCAGGTTCTCGCTCTGCCCGGTGCTTCCCGGCGGCACCGTGCCCGCCGGCATGCCGTTCGACAGGAACTGCATGGCGCTGGCCGAGACCGCCGTGTCGCTGCATGCGGACCTGAGCCACGACCCGGCCGACGCCACCAACACCTACACGGTCACCACCTCGCTCTCCCAGGACTTCGCGCGCCGCCTCAACGACGCCACCTGCAGCGACGTGCTCGACTGGCAGATCACCGGCTGGGAGATCGCCTGGCCCGACGGGCACACCGACACCAGGCCCGGCACCGGCCAGGCCGGCACCACCGACTCGCGCCCGCTGCCGCCCAACCTGGTGCCGGACCCGGCCACCACCAGAATCATCGTCAAGGCCCACGTCCACATCACCGCGCGGGCCGTCGACTTCGACAGCAGCGCCAACCCCTTCGTGCGCACGGTGAGCGCCGATGTCGTCCTCACCAACGACCCCACCGCCAACCAGGCGGGCCTCGGCGGCGCGCCCGTCTACCTTCCCCCGCAGCTCCGCGCCGCCGCCATCTGCGAGGAGCAGGAGGGAGACGGCCGCATCCCGACCTTCGACCCCACGCTGACGCTGCGCACCGCCTGCGACACCCTGCGCGGCCGGCTGCTCGAGGTCTTCCCCCAGGTCGCCGTGGTGCAGGCCGGCCGGGAGCTGATCGGCGGCGTGTCGGTGGGCAGCGCCCGCAGCGTGGCCACCGCCTGGACCTACACCGGCGGGCTCACCGACGCGCCGGCGCGCCAGGCCACGCCGCCGCAGGCCACCGGCGCCCCGGGGTCGCCCATCGATGTGCAGTACAACCACGCCGCACGGCTCAGTTCCACCACCGGTCAGCCCCTTCTCGAGCAGGTGCCCTTCACCGTGACCATCCAGACCACCTATCCCGACGGGCACCAGGAGACCGCGCAGGCCGGCGGCTCGCTGGCGGTCACCATCTACTACATCGGCCTCAACTTCACCGGCTGATCCTTCCTGGCCCGAGCCGGTCGCGAGCCTCGGCGCCGGATACTCGGCCCATGGCCTACGCGATCAACGCCGGCGATGCCCGCGCCGCCCGCGAGCGTATCGGCGGCCACATCCGCCGCACCCCGATCCTGCCGCTCGGCGGCCTCGGCCGGCTCCTGGCCAAGCACGAGGGCTTCACCCCCATCGGCGCCTTCAAGGCCCGGGGCGCGCTCAACGCCATCCTGGCACTGCAACCCCGCGGCGTCGTCACCGCCAGCAGTGGCAACCATGGCCAGGCAGTGGCCTGGGCGGCGTCGCTGGCCCACATCCCGGCGACGGTGGTGATGCCCGAGCGTTCCAGCGAGTACAAGCGTCTGGCCACCATCCGCCACGGCGCCCGCATCATCGACTCGCCCCGCACCACCTACGACCGTAACTCGCTGGCCGCACGCATCGCCGTCGAGGAGGGGCTGACCTTCATCCCACCCTACGACCACCCCCTGGTCATGGCCGGCCAGGCCACGGTCGGCCTCGAGCTCCTCGAGGACGTCCCGGACGTGGCGCGCGTGCTCGTCCCGCTCGGCGGCGGCGGCCTGCTCTCCGGCCTCACGGTGGCGCTTCGCGATGCCCTCGGCGCCGCCGTCCGCATCATCGGTGTCGAGCCGGAGGACGGCGACGACACGGTGCGCTCCATCGCCGCCGGCGAGATCGTCAGCGTGCCGCCGCCGGCGACCATCTGTGACGGCGCGCGGACGCAGTCGCCGGGCGAGCTGACGTTTCCCATCGTCCGGGACCTGGTTGACGAGGTCCTGAGCATCAGCGACGCCGAGGTGATCGACGCCGTTCAGCGGCTGGCCGGCGCCGGCCTGGTGGTCGAGCCCACTGCCGCGCTCGGCGTCGCCGCGGCGCTCCGGCTGGGCCTCGAGCGGGCCCCCGGACCCACCGTCTGCGTGATCACCGGCCGCAACATCGACCCGCGCGCCCACGCCCGGCTGATCGGGCCGGCCCCCGGCTGATCAGACCGAGCTCCGGAGGCGGCGACTACCAGCGGTCGACGGCGCGCAGGAAGTAGGTGTTGGAGGCCACGTCGAGCAGGTCCGCCGCCAGCTCGACGGTGCGGTCCTGGTACTGGGCCGCGTGAACGACGTGGGTGAGCAGGTCACGGGGGTGGACGCCACGGAACTCCCGATGCGGGTCCGTGTAGTACTCCTCGATGAGGGCGGTGACGATGTTGTCGTCGTAGGCCACGCCGGCGAGGGCGCACGCCTGCTGCCAGATGGCGCGGTACTGCTCCTCTGAGGGGCTCGGCACCAGGACCTTGAAGCGGATCCGGCGCAGGAACGCCTCGTCCATCAGCTCCTCGGGCCGCAGGTTGGTGGAGAGGATCACCGTGGTGGTGAAGGGCACGCTGATGGTGGTGCCCGCCCGCGGCAGGTTGAGATAGTCGAGACCCTTCTCCAGGGGCACGATGAGCCGGTTCAACAGCTCGCTCGCCGGGAGCCTGGTCTGACGGCCGAAGTCGTCGACCAGGAAGAGCCCGCCGTTGGCCTTGAGCTGCAGCGAAGCCTCGTAGAAGCCCAGCTGCGGGTCGAAGCCGAGGTCGAGCTGCTCGGGGCGGAGCTCGCCGCCGACCTTGACGGCGGGTCGCCGGACCGGGACCCAGCGCATGTCGTGGGCGGGCAGGTAGGGCAGCGAGACGGGCTGGTGGACCACCGGGTCGAAGAACCGGATGATCTCGCCGTGCGCGTAGATCGCTCGCGGCACGAACATCGGCGGGCCCATGAGATCGGTGCAGGCCTCGGCGATCGAGGTCTTGCCATTGCCTGGAGGGCCATAGAGGAAGACGGTGTGCCGCGCGTTGAGCGCCGGCCCCAACTCATCGTGGATCTGCTCGCCGAGGATGAGATGGCCGAGCGCGCCGCGGAGCTGCTCGCGGGTGATGCGGGTCTCGGACCTGGCCTGGTGTCGAGCCACCGCGGTGTAGACGTCGATCGGCACCGGCGCCGGGCCGGCGTACTGGTTGACCTCGATGATCTCGCGGGCGCGCTGACGGCCGACGGGGGTGAGCTGCCACTGCGTCCCGGCGCTCAGCGACTCGCCGGCGTCGAGGTCGTGGGTCCGCATGCCCGCGGTCACCAGCATGCCCTCGTCGCTGAGGTGCTTGAGCGCCGGCTCGACGATGGGGAAGGGAATGCAGATGTGCGAGGCGAGGTCGCGGCCGACCAGTGATCCGTTGAAGTAGACGATCTTGAGCAGCAGGTCGGTGACCGTGCTGAAGGGCAGGCCCAGGTCCTCGGGCGTCCGCGGCGGCGGCGGACACGGGATCGACTGACGGGTGCTCGCGACGGGCTCAAGCGTGGTCGTCATACGGGCCGTATTCTCGGCACGCCGACTGGCCCACCCGGTCGGTCGTGACGGTCTGTCACGCAACCGTCGCCGGGCCGCGGCCCGCTCTCAGCGGCGGCGCGGCGGGCCACCCCCGAGGTGCTCGAGGGCCTGGTCGACGAGATGTGGCACCCGCGGCCCGAAGGCCTCGAACCCCTCCCCCACGGTCATGCCCATGAGGTGCCGGGCGTGGATCCCCTCGGCGACGATGGCCAGCTTGTAGAAGCCGAGGGCGGTGTACCACTCCAATGCGTCGAGATCTCGCGCCGAGCGCGCGGCGTAGGCCTCGACAAGCTCGGGGCGGGTCAAGAAACCCTCCTGGACGGTGAGTGGTGACAGCGACATGGCCTTGGTGAGCTCGGTCGGGTCCTCGCGGTCGGCCCAGTAGACGAGCAGCAGCCCCAGGTCGGCGAGCGGGTCGCCGACGGTGCACATCTCCCAGTCGAGGATGGCGGCGATGGTTCCCGGGTCACCGGGCGCCAGCAGCACGTTGTCGAGCCGGTAGTCGCCGTGGACGATCCCGGGGGGGCCTGATTCGGGTAGCCCCTCGACGAGGCGCCGCCGCAACTCCTCGATGGCGGGCAGTTCGCGGGTCCGGCTCGCCTCCCACTGCTGCCACCAGCGGCGCACCTGGCGCTCGAGGAAACCCTGCGGCCGTCCGAAGTCCTCCAGGCCGACTGCGGACGGCTGGACCTCATGAAGGTCGGCAAGGGTCTGGATGAGCACCTCGGACATCCGCGCCCGGGTCTCCGCCGTATCCGGGTAGGCGGCCGGGATGGCATCGCGGACCGTGTGGCCGGCCACGCGCTCCATCACGTAGAAGGTCACCCCGAGCAGCTCTGGGTTGGTGCAGAGCGCGACCGCGCCGGGAACCGGAATGTCTGTCGCCCCCAGCGCGCTGATGACGCGGTACTCCCGGGCCATGTCGTGCGCCGTGGGCAGCACGTGCGCCAGGGGCGGCCGGCGCAGCACCCACTCCCGCCGCTCGTCGGCGATGACGTAGGTCAGGTTGCTCCGGCCGCCCGGGATCACCGTCGCGCGGAGGCACCCGTCGAGGCCACCCACGATCGGCGCCAGCCACGCCGCGACCCGTTTGCAGTCCACACCGGGGGGGTCGGTGTCGGACGGCGTGCTGGTGGGGTGCTCGGTCATGCCGGGCATTTATCGCCGATCAGCACGCGGCCACGGCACACAGAGGCCGGGCAGTCGCCGCATGATCCGAACATGGACCGACTCCCCTTCCTGCCGATCGAGGATCACGGCGTCATCGGCGACCTCCACACCGTGGCGCTGGTCGCCGTCGACGGCACCATCGACTGGTGCTGCTTCCCCCGTTTCGACTCGCCGTCGATCTTCGGTGCCCTGCTCGACCGGCGGGGCGGCCACTTCACCATCACCAGCGCCGACGTCTCGCTGCGGCGACGACAGATGTACCTGCCGGACACCAACGTGCTGCTGACGCGCTTCCAGGGGGAGGAGGCGGTCGCCGAGGTAGTGGACTTCATGCCCATCGAGCCCGGCGCCGCCTCCCAGGGACACCGGCGCCACCGCATCGTCCGGCGGGTGCGCGGGGTCCGCGGCCGGACGCCGATGGAGCTCTACTGCCATCCCGCCTTCGACTACGCCCGCGCCGAGGGGGAGACCACGGTGCAGGGGTCGACCGCCTTCTTCCATCACGCCGACCTCGGGCTCTCCCTGCTCACCCCGCTGCCGCTGCAGCGCAAGGGGGACGGGGTGTGGGCACGCTTCGAGGTCGGCGAGGGCGACGAGGTCGACATCGTCCTGGAGGGGACGCACGGCGGCACCATGCGGGTCGAACCGCTGCGCCGAGGCGAGGCGGCCGCGCTCTTCGAGCAGACGGTCACCTACTGGCGGCGCTGGGTGGCGCAGTCGCGCTACACCGGCCGCTGGCGCGAGATGGTGGAGCGCAGCGCCCTCATCCTCAAGCTGCTGACCTACCGGCCCACCGGCGCCATCGTGGCGGCGCCGACGACATCCCTCCCCGAGTGGATCGGCGGCGGGCGCAACTGGGACTACCGCTACACCTGGATCCGCGACGCCTCCTTCACCCTCTACTCGCTGCTGCGGATCGGCTTCACCGAGGAGGCCGCCGCTTTCATGGAGTGGCTGGAGGCGCGCTGCCGCGAGCTCCCCGAGGGCCAGACGCTGCAGATCATGTACGGCATCGACGGCCGCCACGAGCTGCCCGAGGAGACCCTCGACCATCTCGAGGGCTACCGCGGCAGCAAGCCGGTGCGGATCGGCAACGCCGCCTGGAGCCAGCTGCAGCTGGACATCACCGGTGAGCTGATGGACAGCGTCTACCTCTACAACAAGCACGCCGCACCCATCAGCTTCGACCTCTGGGCCCAGCTCCGCCGCCAGCTGCAGTGGCTGGAGGACCACTGGGACGACACCGACGAGGGCATCTGGGAGGTGAGGAGCGGCCGCCAGCCGTTCACCTACAGCCGGATGATGGAGTGGGTGGCCTTCGAGCGGGCGCTGCGCATCGCTCGCCAGCGCGGGCTGCCGGCGCCGCGCGAGCGCTGGCACAAGATCGCCGACGCCATCTACGAGCAGGTGCAGAGCCAGGGCTACGACTCCGACCGTGGCGTCTACGTGCAGAGTTACGGGTCGCACCGGCTCGACGCCAGCAACCTGCTGATGCCCATGGTGAAATTCCTCGGCGCCGGCGATCCGCGCTTCCTGCGCACCCTGGACGCGACCATGACGACGCTGGTCAGCGACAGCCTGGTCTACCGCTACGAGCCCGGCGAGCACGACGGACTGGTGGGCGGTGAGGGCACCTTCAGCATCTGCACCTTCTGGCTGGTCGAGGCGCTGACCAGGGCCGGACGGGTGGACGACGCGCGGCTGGTCTTCGAGAAGATGCTCACCTACGCATCGCCACTGGGCCTGTTCAGCGAGGAGCTCGGCGCCAGCGGCGAGGCGCTGGGGAACTTCCCGCAGGCCTTCACACACATCGGCTGCATCTCCGCCGCGGTCAACCTCGACCGGGCGCTGCGCGGCCAGATGGTGGGCTGATGCACCCCTTCCTGGAGGGGCCGCTGCCGCTCGCCTTCGCCCACCGCGGCGGCGCCGTCGATCAGCCGGAGAACACGCTGGCGGCGTTCGAGTACGCCGTGCGCCTCGGCTATCGCTACCTGGAGACGGACGCCCACCTGACGCGCGACGGCGCCTGCGTCGCCTTCCACGACGACGTCCTCGACCGCGTCACGGACGGGCGTGGACGCATCTGCGACCTGCCGCTCGACGCCGTGCGGACGGCGGACGCCGGCCACGCCTTCAGCCTCGACGGTGGCCGCTCCTTCCCCCATCGTGGTCGCGGCCACCGGATCCCGCTGCTGCGCGAGGTGCTGGAGTCGTGGCCGGAGATTCGTGTCAACATCGACGCCAAGTCCGATGCGGTGGTGGTCCCGCTGGCGTCGCTGCTGAAGCGGACCGGGGCGCTCCAGCGGGTGTGCGTGGGGTCCTTCAGCGACGCGCGCCTGACCCGGATGCGGCGGCTCTGTGGTCCGGAGCTGTGCACCTCCATGGGACCGCGCGCCGTGGCGGCGGCACGGCTCACCAGTTGGTCCGGCGGCAGGATGCCGCGCATGGGCGCCGACTGCCTGCAGGTCCCGGTCACCGCCGCCGGCGGGCGGGTGCGGCTGGTGACGCGGTCGCTCGTCAACGCCGCGCACCGCGCCGGGCTGCAGGTGCATGTGTGGACCATCGACAGGGCCGCGGACATGGAGACACTGCTCGACACCGGTGTCGACGGGCTCATGACCGACCGTCCCGAGGTGCTCCGCGACGTGCTCCGGCGTCGGGGCGTCTGGCACGGCGACGGCACTGCCGCAGCGCCGGCCTGATCTTCACGTCGACTGACGCAGGACAAGCGGGCCGGAGCTCGGCCGCGAGCGGCAGCGCCCTTGCGTTGCGTGTGTGTTTGTCGTACAAACAGCACGGCATGACCTCCTCCACGACCGGCACCACCCGGATGCCACCCCGGCATGCGGCCCGGGCCACCCGCGCGTCCGGACGGCGCACCCGCTCGGCGCTGCTCGACGTCGCCGCCGACCTTTTCGCCACCCGTGGTCTCGCCGGCGTCTCCGTGGCCGAGATCGCCGGCGCCGCGGATGCCTTCCCCAGCCAGATCACCTACTACTTCGGCAGCAAGGAGGCGCTGTTCGTCGAGGCGGCGTCCCGCCAGGTCCTTCACCTCGGCGTCCGCGTCGAGGCGGCCGGCTCCCAGGAGGCGGCCGACCGCGCCGCCTACGCCCGGGCCATGAGCCGCGTGGCACTGGCGTCGCCGGCCCTGCTCCTCTTCGCCGAGGCGCTCCTGCTGGCCCGCAGCCGCCCCGAGCTCGCCGACGCCATCGCGCGCACGCTCGACCGCCTCCATGCCGAGGGTGCCCGAGCCGTCACGGCGCGCTGCGCGGCCTCGGGCTGGCAGCTCACCGCCCCGGCCGCGGCCACCGCCCGCAGCTTCTGGGCGACCTGCCTGGGCATGGTCCTGGAGCGAGCCGGATCGGGCCGGGCGCTCGACATGGAGGCGGCGGAGGCGGCCGTGGTCGCCGCCCTGAGCCTCGCCGACGCCGACGCCCTCACCCGCCCCTCGGAGGCCTGACCGCCATGCTCCCCAGCGATCCCGGCGCCCGCCACATCCCTGTCGTCGATGCCGACGACTGGTATCAGCCGGACGAGCACCTCCGCTGGCTGGTGCGGCGGCTGGTCGGTGAGGCGGTCTGGCCGGTGGCCGACGCGGCGCTCGGCGACCTCGGACGGCTGGTCCCCGGTGTGATCGAGCCGCTGGCGGTGATGGCCGACCGGCATCCGCCCGTCCTGCACCACTACAACCGGCGCGGCGAACGCATCGACGAGATCGAGTTCCATCCTGCGTACAGGGAGTTGGAGCGCGTGGTCACCGGCTTCGGCGTGGTGCGGGCCGGACACGTGCCCGGCTGGCGCGGGCTGGCCGGCCGTGCCCCCGGCACGCTGGTGGCGGCGATGAACTACCTGCTGCTGCAGGCCGACCTCAGCGTCACCGGCTGCCCCATCGGGATGATGGACGCCGGCGCGCGGTGCCTGGAGCGCAACGATCCCGCGCTGGCGCAACGCTTTGTGCCCCGCCTGACCGACGACACCGGCAATCACATGACCATGGCCATGTTCCTGACCGAGAAGGCGGGGGGCAGCGACGTCGGCGCCAACCAGACGGTGGCGACCCGGCAGGACGACGGCAGCTGGCGGCTCAACGGTGAGAAGTGGTTCGCCAGCTGTCCGCACAGCGACCTGATCCTGGTCATGGCCCGGCCCGAGGGCGCGGGCGCCGGGACCCGGGGGCTGGGCCTGTTCCTGGTGCCGCGGCTGCTGGAGGACGGCAGCCGCAACGGGCTGATCCTGCATCGACTCAAGGAGAAGTTCGGCACCCGTGGCATGGCCAGCGCCGAGGCGAGGCTCCGCGACGCCGTCGCCTGGCCGGTGGGCGACCTCGAGCGCGGCATGCGTCAGATGCTCGACATGGTCAACGCCACCCGCGTCGGCATCGCCGCCACCACGGCGGCGGTGATGCGGCGCAGCGCCTTCGAGTCGCTGGAGCACGCCCGGCAACGCACCACCTTCGGCCGCACCCTGGAGACGCATCCACTGATGGCCGACACCCTGGCCGAGCTCGTCGTGGATGCCACCGCCGGACTGAGCGCGGCCATGTATGTCGCCGAGATGCTGCAGCGCGCCGATGCCGGCGACGGCGCCGCCGCCGACACCGGCCGGTTGCTGACGCCGCTGTTCAAGGCGCACGGATGCGAGCGCGCCCGGCTGTGTGCCACCGAGGCCATGGAGGTGCGCGGCGGCAACGGCGCCATCGAGGACTGGCCCAACAGCCGCATCCTGCGCGACACCTACATCCATTCCATCTGGGAGGGGCCGGGCAACATCATGGCGCTGGACGTGCTTCGCGCCATCGCCCACGGAGCGGCCCCGGCGTACCTCGCCGACGTCGAGAGGCGGGCGGAGGCGGCCACCGGGGATGGGCCCGCGGCGCCGCTGGGACCGGTGGTGCTGGCCGCGCTGCGCGCTGTGGAGCGCGACATCTCGGCGCTCGGCGCCCTGAGCGCGGATGGCGCGCAGCTGCGGATGCGGCGGCTGGCCCGGCGCATGGCGGAGACCGCGACGGCGGCACGGCTGGCAGAGGAGGCGTCGGAGCACGCGGCCGACACCGGCAGCGGGCGGCTGGTGTGGCTGGCGGCGCGCTATGCCGCCCGGCTCGGTGGCCCCGACGTTCTGGCCGAGCTGGCCGACGACGCCGGCTGGTTGGAGCACTCGCGCGCCCTCCTCCACGGTGGCCACGTCCCCACCAAGGTGGGTCGCAGCGCCGCTGAGGTGGTGGCCGCCCTCGCGCAGCGGGTGCCTGCCGGCGTGTGAATCCGGGCCCCCCCACGGGAGCCGCTGGCGGCGGGCGTTCGAGGGTGGGGTGGCCAATGGGATTCGAACCCACGACCTCCAGAGCCACAATCTGGCGCTCTAACCAACTGAGCTATGGCCACCCCGGAGCCGCTGGATTATAGGGGCGCCTGGCGAGGGACCCCGCCCGCACCGGCCGCCTGGCCGCCTGGCCGGGGATAGACTGCGCCGGGCGCCCTCTTAGCTCAGCTGGATAGAGCAGCGGCCTTCTAAGCCGACGGTCGCAGGTTCAAGTCCTGCAGGGGGCACCACCGCGCCGGCGGCGGGCGGGACGTCACGGTGCTGCCGCGGCCTCCAGCTGGCGCCGCTGGGCGGCCGTGAACCCGAGCCGTCGCACCCAGCTGGCGGTGTGCTCGCCGACGCCGGGCACGTGGCTGCCCGAGCCAAGTCGCGCCGCGCTGGAGCGGATCGGCTGCACCGGGACCCGTGCCGTCCCGGTGGCGGTGGTCACGGTCCGGAGCAGCTCACGCTCGCGCACCACCGGATGCTCGGCAACCTCCGCCACCGAGCGCAGCCTGGCCGTCGCCAGCCCGGCGCGGACCAGTCGCTCCTCCCAGACGGCGGCCGGCGCCGTCGACAGCACCGCGACGATGGCGCTGTGCATGGCCTGGCGATTGGCCAGGCGCGCCGCCATGGAGGCGTAGCGGGCGTCCTCCGCCATGTCCGGCCGCTCGAAGACCTGAATGCAGAGGTCGCGCCACTCACGTTCCTGCTGGGCCACCAGCACCAGCACCCCGCCGTCGCCGCACGGGAAGGGTCCATAGGGGGCGACGTGCAGATGATGCAGGCCCACCGGCTGGGGCGCGACCCCGGTGGCCAGATAGAGGCCCAGGGTCGGCGCCGTCCAGTCCAGCGTGGCCTCGAACATGGAGACCGACAGGGTCGCCCCGCGCCCGCTGACCGCACGGGCTCCCAGCGCGCCAAGGACGCCGAGGGCGGTCGAGGTGCCGGCGGCGATGTCGCACAGCGACACTCCCGCCTTGGCGGGATGTCCGGGCTCGCCGGTGACGGCGATGACCCCCGCCTCCGCCTGCACCAGCAGGTCGTAGGCCTTGCGCTCCGCATAGCCACCGCTGTCGCCAAACCCGGTGATGCCGGCGTAGACCAGCTCGGGCCGCTTCCGTCGCAGCCGGCGCGGTCCCAGGCCCAGCCGGGCCGCCGCGCCGGGCGCGAAGTTCTGCACCACCACGTCGGCGCGGTCCGCCAGCCGTCGGGCCGCCTCGCGTCCCAGGTCGGACTTGAGGTCGAGGGCCACCGATTGCTTGCCGCCGTTGAGCCAGGCGAAATAGCTGCTGACGCCGCCGCAGGTGTGCTCGTAATGGCGGGCGAAGTCCCCGATTCGGGGCCGTTCGACCTTGATCACCGTCGCGCCCTGATCGGCCAGCAGCCGGGTGGCCAGCGGCCCGGCGACGGCCTGCTCGAGAGCCAGGACGACGATGCGGCGGAGGGGCGGCGCCATGGCGCCGATCGTGGCAGCCGGGGTGGCCGGCGCGCTGGGGAGGCGCACAGCCAGATTGGCTCCTACAATCGGACAGCCGTCACCTCCCTGTGACGCCGTTGAGCGAGTGCCCATCGTGACCACGTCCACCGCCGCCCCCGACCCGGGTACCCGGCCGCCCCTGACCGACCTGGTCGCGGGCCTGCGAGGGGCCTGGCGCGCTGCCGCCCTGACGGTCACCGGTGCGCCCGAGCTGGCGGCGCTCCTGGAGCAACGTCTCACCGACCTGGAGGCGTGGGGCACGCTGGACCAGTCGGCGTTAGCCGAGGTCCTCGACGAGGCCGCCGGGCACCTCCGTGCCGTCGGCCTGGACGCCGCCGCGACGGCGTTGACGCGGCGGCTGCTGCGCAGCGTCTACGAATTCCTGCTGGCCGTGGACGCCCGGGTTCAGCTCGCCGCCGAGCACGCTGTCGTCCGCCTTGACGCCGCTCCGCCTCCGCCGGACCCACCGGCTTCCCGTCGCCTGGAGAATCTCGACCAGGTTCAGGCCCTCCTGCGACGCGGGGCGTTGGGCGACGTCGCCGCCCTGTTGCACGAGCATGCTGACAGTGGCGGAGGGCCGGCCCTGATCCCGCTGGCCATCGAGGCGGGCGACCACTGCCGGGACGCCGGCATGACGCGCGCCGCCGGCGACTGCTATCTCGCCGCCTGGTCCTCGGACCGCCATGACGATCGTGCGCTCTGGCGGCTGGCGGAACTGGGCGTCATCACCGGCGACATCGATCTGGCCGTGTCGTATCTCGACTGTGTGCTCGCAGTGCTGCGATGGCGTGGCGACACCCGTGGTGTTGCCCGTGTTTATCGGAAGATGGCAATCCTCGCCCCCGACAGGGACGACATCCGCCAGATGATGAGGCGGGTCGGGAACGAGGTTGTGACGTGATGGGGAGTCACTCGATGGTTGCCGCGGTTCCCGCTCTCGACCTGGGCTTCGAGGCCCCCGGCTGGCTGCTGATCCTGGCCATCGTCGCCGCCCTGGCGGCGACTGTGTCACTGCTGCTGCTGCGTCGCGGCCGGGATCGCACCCTGGCCCAGCTGCAGCAGAGCACCGCCCACGTCGCGGCCGTCGTCGACTCCGCCCTGGACGCCATCGTGGTCATGGACCAGGAGGGGCGTATCACGCAATGGAACTCACAGGCGGAGCGGACCTTCGGCTGGCGGTCGGAGGAGGCGGAGGGCAGGCTGCTGAGCGAGGTGCTGGTGCCGGAGCGCTACCGCCTGGAGCACGAGAAGGGGCTGTCCCACTTCCGCCGTACCGGCACCGGCCCGATCCTGGGCAGGGTGCGTGAGCTCAGCGCCATGCGTCGCGACGGCTCCGAGCTGCCCGTTGACGTCAGCGTCACCCTGGGCGTCCGGGACGGCGACCGCGCCACCTTCGTCGGCTTCCTCCGCGACGTCTCGGCGCGCCAGCGGACGGAGCGGATCCAGGGGCTGCGCTTCGTCGTCGCCAGCGTGCTCAGCGAGGCCCGCACCCTTGGCGACGCCACCAGCGGCGTGACCACCGCCATCGGCACCCGGTTGAAGGTGCCCATGGTGGCGATCTGGACGCCAACGCTCGGCGGCCTCGGCAGCGACCGCCAGTGGACTGCCGACCGCGTCGCGGTCGACGCCCTGATGCGCTCCACCGCCACCACCACCATCACCGTCGGCACCGGGCTTCCCGGCCGCGTCTGGTCGCAGGGCCGGGCGTTGACCCTCAGGGAGATCCCGGCCGGGCAGGAGGACGGTGACCGGCTGCGCCACGCCGTCGCCGCCGGCCTCGTCCACGCCGCGGCGGTACCGGTCAGCGCCGGCGACCGCGTGCTGGCCGTCATCGAGCTCTTCTGCCGCAACGAGAGCGACCTCGACGAGGAGACGCTGCGTACCCTCACCGACATCGGCAGCCAGCTCGGCCAGTTCCTGGCGCGGCGCCGGGCCGAGGCCCTCCAGGACTCGCCGGAGCGCCTCCAGGCGCTGCTCGAGCACGCCACCGAGGCGGTGGTCACCGTCGCCGACGACGGGGCCATCCTGGGTCTCAACGAGCGTGCCCGGGCGTTGTTCTCGTACAGCAGCCTGGAGGTCATGGGCGACGACCTGCGCACCCTGGTGGCTCATGCCGACCGGGCCCGCGTCACCGACCACGTCGCCGACAGCCTCGCCGGCAGGGCCGGTCGGCGGTGGGTCGAGGCCACCGCGCGCCGTCGCGACGGCTCCGAGGTGGAGGTGTCGCTCCACATGGTGCCGCTCTCGGTGGGCGGCCGCCAGCTGTTCATGTGCCTGGTTGCGCAGGGCGCGGGCGAGTTGCACGTGGTGCGCCCCGACGACGGCGTGCGGGACCGATTCGCCTGATGCGGGGCGAACCGGCGGCACTCCGGGGTGGCGGGGCGGCGACGTGACCGATCAGCCGATGATCGACGTGGGTGCGCTCGGCGCGCGCGCGGTGCTCGACCTGCGCGGCCGCTCACGGGTGCTCGGCAGCCTCTGGCGCCATCAGCCGGCGGTCATCGTCTGGCTGCGTCACTTCGCGTGCCTGTTCTGCAAGGAGCAGGTGGCCGAGATGCGGCTGGAGAAGGAGGCGATCGAGTCCCTGGGTGCGCGCCTGGTCTTCGTCGGCAACGGCAACACCTCGCAGGCACAGCACTTCCACGACCGGCATGTGCCCGGATGCGCCATCTTCACCGACCCGTCGTCGTACACGTACAGGGCCATCGGCGCCCGGGAAAGCGTCGCGGCGACGGTCGGGGGGACGCTCAGGAATGGGGCCCGCGCCATGCGCAAGGGGCATTTCCAGTACTCCTTCGCAGGGCGACCGTTCCAGAACGGCGGCGTGCTGATCGCCCTTCCGGGCGACACCGCCGCCTACGTCTTCATCTCCGCCGTCGCCGGCGACCATCCACCGAACGCGGAGATCATGGCGACACTCCGGGCGACGGTCGCCGAGTTGCAGGTTCCCGATCTCGTCGACGAGGCGATCGTGGTGCAGCCGGCGTGGGTGCCGCCCGCAGCCCCGCTGCGGTCAGGACCGATCGGGATCCCGTGGCCGGGGGCGCCGGTGTCCCCGGCGGCGGCCGCGCCGGCCGACGCCATGGTCGCGTCGGCGAACGGGCGCGGGGAGGGCGCGGAGACGCCGGCAGGCGCAGCGGCGGTGGCCGGGGCTGCGGCCGCGGCTGCGGTGGAGGTGGCTGTGACGGCCGGAGCCGGCGGCTGGGCTGACGCGGCGGCGGCCAACGGTACGGCGGTGGGCGGCGGCGGCGCCTGGCCTCGCGGCGCGGCCCCGGCAGGCGGCTTCAGGCCCGCGAACGGATCGGCACCGGCCGAGGGCTGGGCTGCACCCGCGGTGGCGCCGGCTGCGGGCCGCACCCCGGTGTCGGCCGAGCCACACGGACCACGACCCGCACTCCCCGGATGGCCGGGCACGCCGGCCACGGGCACGCCCTGATCGACCTCCGGCCCGGAGCGTTTCGAGGCGCCGCGCGGGCACCCCAGGCGTGCAGACGGTTGCCATGGCCACCTCCCGCCAGTAAGGGGCCGGCGCCGACAGGCGGCACCGGCCCCCGCAACTGGGGAGTGAATCACCTGTCCTGAGCACCCGGCTGCACGGGCACTGTCGCGAACCTTCCGGTCGTCACCATAATGCCACAGGATCGTCACAACCGACCGCGGTTTCGGGGTTCGGTGCGGGATCCGTGGGGTGGGACGCCCCCGCGTCAGCTGGATGCAGCGCCGTCGGGGTCTGGCACCGGTCACCTAGGATCGAGGGGTGACAGACCGGCCGCCCCAGACCCGCCTCTACCTCGTCCGGCACTGCGACGTCTTCAACCCCGAGGGCGTTCTCTACGGGCATCTGCCCGGCTTCCGCCTCAGCGAGAAGGGCATCCGCCAGGCGCACGCACTTGGGCGCCGGCTGTCCGGGCGGCCCGTCCGCCAGATCCACACCAGTCCGCTGCAGCGCGCCGAGGAGACGGCGGCGATCATCGCCGGCTACCTGCCGGGGGTGGAGGTGATCACCACCGATGAGCTCATCGAGGCCCGCTTCGGCATCTACCTCCAGGGCGTCAAGCCTCGGGACATCCCCTGGCGCCGGCCGCTCTGGCTGGTCCACATGGTCCGTCCCGGACTGCTGGGCCACGACGAGACGGTGCGCGCCATGGCGGCGCGCGTGCAGGCGCCGCTCCGCCGGATGCTCCGGGATGAGCCGGGTGCGGAGGGGGTCTGCATCAGCCATGGCGACCCCATCCAGGCGTTCTGGGTGGAGGCTGACCGCCGCTCGCCCCTGGCCCTGCACCGCCTCCAGTGCGCCAAGGGCGGGATGCTGGAGCTGGACTACGAGGGCGACCGCCTGGTGGCGAAGACCTACCGGGAGCCCGAGGAGGTCGACGAGGCGGACCTGCCGGATCCGGCGCTGCCCTGGCTCCCATCCGCCGGCGCGGGGCGCGGCCCGGCGGCGGCTCCCACCGGCTCGGGGGCGGCGGGCGAGGCCCGGGACGGCGCGCGGGGCGGAGCCGGGGCCTCCGGCGTGGGCAGCTCCGCGGCGGCGCCGGCCGGGGAGTCCGCGGGGTCTGCCGCCCCCGCCTGACCGCGGCTCCGCACCCGCCGGCGCCGGCGCTCCCTGGCCTCCATGAGGGGGCGGATGTAGAGCTTGGTCATGAGCCCGACCATCACCAGGCCGAAGCTGGCGTACACGACGGGGACGCCGGTGTCCCGCTTGACGTGGAACAGCGAGTACTGCGGCAGCGAGGTGAAGGCGATGGTGAAGCAGCCGCCCTTGAGGGGATCGCTGCAGTCGTTGCCCACCAGCGGCAACTGCAGCCGGCCGCCGAGCCGCAGCGTCTGGATGGAGCCGTTGGCGAAGTACGACTGCATCTTCGAGGTGTCGAGATCGTTGACGTTCTGGGTGCGGCCGCTGGCCAGGTTGAGGTCGCCGACGTAGAGCTGGACCTGCAGCACCGGGTTGCGCGCCTGGTCGCCACCCGGGGTGTAGGTGGTCGCGGCGGGGTCAACGGCACCATTGACGCCCAGGGTGGCGTGCGTCTGGGCGTCGGGGAAGATGGCGACGTTGGCCCCGAGCTGCACCGGCCTGGCTGCGCCGGGGATGGTGTAGCCCAGCCCCGGCACCTTGAGAACGCCCTGCATGACGTTGTGCTGGGTGCCGAAGAACTTGATCGAGTCGTCGAAGACCACCTCGCCGCGGGGGTTGGTCACCACCAGGTGGGGAGCCCAGCCGTAGTCCTGCTGGTAGAACTCGACGTTGTCGTAGGACAGGAAGTCATTGACCTGGACGTCCTTGGACATCACCGGCCGGCCGTCCTGCAGCACCGTGGTCTGGCTGCTGAACTCCTTGGGCTGGCCGTTCGCCTGGTAGAGGACCTGGAAGCGGTCGAGGCGCACCTGGTAGTTGGCGTGATGGGCACCCAGGACGGTGCCGAAGAGCGGCTCCTCCTTGATGGTGTCGTAGCTGGCGAATGCCTCGCTGACGGTCTGCCCCTCGGTGATGGTGACGATGCCGTCGAAGCCGGTGAGCTTGCCGAACACCACCGCCACGAGCAGCAGGAAGAAGCTGCTGTGGAAGAGCAGCGAGCCCCACTCGCCCCAGTACTGCGGCGAGCGCGGGTAGCGCTTGAAGGTGCGCACCAGCAGAGCCCGGCCGCGCGAGATCACGCAGGCGCCCAGAGCGATGTACAGGCTTCCCAGCAGGACGAAGAGCAGGGGGCTGGTGAACACCTGCGTCAGCGGCAGACCGAGGTGGGTCCCGAGCCCGTTGAGGTTGGCGTGGGTGGCCAGGAACTCGTCGACCTTGGCCTGGGCGCTGGTGTCCTGCTGGGGCACGAAGCTGCCCACCAGAACGATGAGGATCAGGCCGATGAGGAAGAAGATGGCGGTGCGCATCCGCGTGTACTCGCGCCAGTAGCGCCGGGCGCGAATCCGCAGGTCGTGCCGGGAGATCACCGGCGGCATTGTCCCCGTTCCGCCAGGCCGGACGGGCTCCAGCGTTGAGCGGACGCCGCCGGGGCACAGGTCGCCGTCAGCGCCGCGCCAGCACACCTCCGGGGTCGAAGGCGGCGACGATCGCCAGGCTCAGCGCTCCCGGCGTGGGCACCCCCTGGGGCTCCTGGGCCTCAAGGCGCGTTCCGGCGGGCTGCAGCCGGAACCAGGCGACGGTGATCACGGCCAGGCGCCCGGCGCTGCCCAGCAGCAGGGCGGGGAGGTCGTAACCGGCGACATCGCGCTGGACCAGGCCGCCCGCACGGACCACCTCCCCCGCTCCCGTGACCGCCTCGATCCCGGTGAGCGCCCGCCGTGTCACCCCGCCGCGGGCCAGCAGGCTGCCGACATGGCTGGGGGCGGGGGTGGGCGTCGACATCGCGCCGGCCGGCGTCAAGCCGCCCGCCGCCACGGCGGCCAGCAGGTCGGCGATGCTCGCACCGGCCTCGGCGCGCGCCACCATCGCCCCGCTGTGCACAGCGACGGCGGCCAGCCTGGCCAGGCTGAGGACCACGCTGCCGGCGGCGGGCGCCGGCCTCGGAGCGGGGCCGCAGACCACGGTGAGCCGGGTGCTGTGCTCAGCGCAGGCGCGGACCACGGCGGCCACCTGGAGGGTGTCGGTCGGGGTGACGGCGCCCTCGGTGACCCCACGTGCCCCGACGATGGCACCGAGAGCGCTCTTCAGCGTCGCCTCCATAGCCGCCGCAGTCTAGGGGACCGGTGATGTGGGGGGCGGCTCCGCCGCGGGGCGGGCGACGGCAGACCGCGGCTACAGTGCGCCGCACCATGAGCAGTCGTGACCACGTCCAGAGCCTGGTTGAGCACCTGGTGCGCTCGACCTTCGAGAGCAACCCCGCGGCCGGCCGCACTGCCGGCGACCACGCCTGTGACGGCCGCCTGGCCGATGTCGGCCGCGCTGCGCTGAGTCGCCGTGGCGCTGACCTCGAGGCCCAGGCGCTGGCGCTGGCGGAGGCCGGCGCCGGTGCCGGCGGGCTCGACGCCGAGGTGCGCGCCGACCTCGGCACCGCCCGCGGCGCCATCACCGACGAACTCTTCCGCCTGCGCGTTCTCGACGAGCCGGCCAACGACCCCACCTGGGCGCTCTGGCGCGGGTGCGACGTGTACTCGTACGTCATCCGCGAGTACGCGCCCGCAGCCGAGCGTGCCCAGCGGCTGGCGGAGCATCTCGGGCAGCTGCCCGACTGGCTGGACGCCGCCGCGGCTCTGCTGGCGCCGGAGCTGCCGACCGGACCGCGGGGCATCGCGGTGGAGTCGCTGCAGGGCCACGCCAGCTTCTATCGGGACGACATCAGGCCGGCGCTCGGCGAGCTCGATGCCGGGCTGACACGCCGGCTCGACACCGCCATCGACGGGGCCGCCGCCGCGGTGGAGCGTCACGCCGTGCGTCTCCAGGCTTCGGCCGCCCGTGACGACTGGGCGTTGGGCCCGGATCGGTTCGCGGCCATGCTCCATGCCCAGGAGGGGGTGCAGGAGAGTGCGGGGTCGCTCCGGGCCATGGTGGACGCCGAGATGGCCACGCTCACGGCTCGCGCCGAGGAGGCGGCGGCGCGCCGCGGCGAGGCGTCGCCGGCCGTCGCCTTCGCCGTCATGGAGAGCGATCACCCCAGCCGCGAGTCCCTGCTCGACACCGCCTCCGGGATGCTCGCCGACCTGCGGCGCTTCTGGCTGGAGCGCGACGTCATGACCATCCCCGAGGACGTCGACTGCAGCGTTCGACGCAGCCCGAGCTTCTTCAGCTTCATCACCGCCGCCTTCGACGCCCCCGGCTTCCTCGATGCGCGCGGTCTGGCCAACTACTACTACGTCACCCCGGTCGACCCGGCGTGGTCCGAGCAGCAGGCCGACGACTGGCTGCGTCATCTCAACAACGCGACCCTGCTCAACATCAGCGTCCACGAGGTCTTCCCCGGCCATTTCGTCCAGTCCGTCCGCGGATACCGCAATCCGACCCTGGTCAGGAACGCCCTCTGGTACCCGGGTTTCGGCGAGGGCTGGGCGCACTACACCGAGTTGCTCGGCGTCGAGCAGGGTCTCGGCGAGGCGCATCCGTGGCTGGAGCTGGCCATGGTGCAGGACGCCCTCCTGCGCTGCGCCCGCTTCAGCGCCACAGTCGGCATGCATGCCGAGGGTCGCTCGCTGACGTGGGCGACCGACATGATCGAACAGCGGGCCTTCGCGCCCCGGCTGGCCGCCGAGCGCGAGGCCCTGCGCGGGACCTGGGATCCCATGTATCTGTCGTACACCTACGGCAAGCTCGCCATCCTGCGCTGGCGGCGCGAGCTCGAGGTGCGCCCCGGGTACACCCTCAAGCGATTCCACGACCGGCTGACCGGCGGCGGGTCGCCGCCGCTGGCGGTCATGGAGGAGTACGTCCTCGGGGCGGCCGGCGACTGGCTCACCGAGTAGCCGCGGCCGGCCGCGCAGCCTTATCCCTGGCCCTGGCCCAGGGTCTGGAGCACGGCCACCGGAAGGTTCCCGGCGGGGGGCGCCGGGCTCGACGGCGGCTGCGGCCTCTCCACGAGGTCGATGTCCGGGCTCTCGTCCCGCGCGGAGGGGGCCGTGATCGGGGTGGGCGCCCTCAGACCGCGGATCGGCGCCGCCGCTGTGCCGCTGGGCGTGGTCAGGCTCATGACCGGCATGGCAGTCTCCCTTGATTCATTCCTTCCTTGCCCGCCCGCTGCGGACGCGATCAGTATCGGCGGCCACGCCCCTGGCGAACAGTGTCATTCGTCACATGGCGACGGTCGGTTCCGCGACCTCCGACGGTGCGCCGTCAGTGATGCCGCGAGATCAGTGCTGCAGTGAACAGCACCGCGCCGGCCAGGACGAACGCCAGCCAGAGCCAGAGCATCGCCTTGACCCCCCAGGGCGCCAGCCGGGGCAGGTCACGCAGGCGCGGCTGGACCTCGTCAGCCTCGGGCGCCGCCCCGGCCGCACCGGTGCCGTCGTCCTCGCGCCCGTGGCTCAGGTGTGAGGCACCAGGATGTTGGGCAGCGACGCGGCCGCCTGGCTGGAGACGTCGTAGAGCACGTTGGCCAGTACGCCGAGCGCGACCGTGCTGCCGACCGTCACCAGGATCACGGTGCCGCCGAGCACGCCGGTTCGCGACCATTCATACCCGCTCTCACCCTCCTTGGGCCGGGTGAACATGAGCGCGCCGATGCGCAGGTAGTAGTAGACGCTGACCGCGCTGGTGGCGATGCCCCAGAGCGCCAGCGACACCTGCCCGTTCTGGATGGCCGCGCTGAAGACGAAGAACTTGGCGAAGAAGCCGACGGTGGGCGGGAAGCCGCCCAGGCTGAAGAGGAACAGCGCCATGGCGCCGGCGATGTAGGGACGGCGGTAGTAGAGGCCGCGCAGGGAGGCGTAGTCGTCGATGTCCTCGCCGCGGCCGGCCATCAGCGTGATCACCGCGAAGGCGCCGAGGTTCATGGCGGCGTAGGCGGCGAGATAGAAGAGCGACGCCGTGGTGGCCGCGGGATTGTTGACGGCCACGCCGATGAGGATGTAGCCCGCCTGCGCGATCCCGGAGTAGGCCAGCAGGCGCTTGACGCTGGTCTGCGTCAGCGCCGCCACGTTGCCCAGCACCATGGAGACGATGGCGATGAAGATGACGAAGTTGTCCCACTTGTCGAAGGAGGCGTTGAAGACCCCGCTGAACACCCGGATGAGCGCCGCGAAGGCGGCCACCTTGGTGGCCACGCTCATGAAGGTGGTCACGTTGGTGGGTGCGCCCTGGTACACGTCGGGAGACCAGAAATGGAAGGGCGCCGCGGTGATCTTGAAGCCGAAGCCCACCAGCATGAGGGTGACGCCGATGAGGAAGAGCGGGTCGGTCTGGCCGCCGGTCGCCGTCAGGCTGCGCGAGATGTCGGTCAGGTTGGTGTGCCCGGTCTCGCCGTAGACCAGTGCCATGCCGTAGAGCAGGAAGCCACTGGCGAAGCCGCCCAGCAGCAGGTACTTGAGCCCCGCCTCCTGGCTGCGTTCCTCGGTGTGCGCGAACCCGCTGAGGATGTAGAGGGCCACGCTGAGCAGTTCGAGGCCGAGGAAGATGACCATCAGGTTCATGGCCCCGGCCAGGATCATCATGCCCAGCACCGAGCCGGCGATGAGCCCGTAGAACTCGCCGAAGTGCAGCCCGCGACGGTTGAGGTAGCCGGGGCTGATGAGCGTCACCAGCAGGCCGCAGGCGAGGACGAGGCCGTCGGCGAAGAGGCTGAAGCGGTCATAGGCGAAGGTGCCGTTGTAGGCCAGCGCCCCCTGGTCGCCGGCGTCGAACCAGGCGTAGATCACGGCGCCGAAGGCGCCCGCGTAGCCGGCCACGCTGAGCGCCGCCAGCAGCCCGCGGCGCGAGGCGGGGACCACGAGGTCGGCCATCATCAGCACCAGAAAGAGGCTGCCGACGATGATCTCGGGAAGGAGCCGCTTGAGGTCGACGGCGCCCGGATACGGCGGCAGCTGGATGCCGGCGAGGAGATGGGTCACTTGACCAGCTCCGCGGCGCAGTCGGTGCAGTACGGCTGCGGACTGTTGGCGATGGTGACGTACTGGTCGACGTTGCTCCGGCTGATGTCGCCCACCGGCCGCGGGTAGACCCCGAGGACGATCATCAGACCGGTGAGGAGCGCCAGGATGGCGCCCTGTCCGCGGTCGACGTCACGCGCGCCCTCCGCCGCGCGGCTGAGCGGGTCGTGCATCAGCCCCTGGTGCAGGCGCAGCATGTACCAGCAGGCCAGGATGACGCCGACGCCGGCCAGGATGGCGAGGATGGGAGACGCCTCCCAGGCGCCCAGCATGATGCTGAACTCGCCGACAAAACTGTTCATGCCCGGCATGCCCAGCCCGGCCAGGGTGACGATCAGGAAGAAGGCGTACATGACCGGCATGCGCCGCTCCAGTCCGGCCAGCTCGCGGATGTCGCGGGTGCCGGTGCGCTCCTCGATCCAGCCGACGATGAGGAAGAGGGCGGAGATGATGATGCCGTGGTTGACCATCTGCATCACCGCGCCGTTGATGCCGTCGGCGGTGAGCGTGAAGATGCCCAGCACGATGAAGCCCAGGTGGCTGATCGAGGAGTAGGCCACCATCCGCTTGATGTCGGTCTGGGAGAGCGCCAGCAGCGCGCCGTAGATGATCGACACCACCGCCAGCGCGCAGATGATCCAGCGGAAGTCGTGGACCGGCCCGGGAAACAGGGTCAGCCCGAAGCGGATGAAGCAGAAGGCGCCCAGCTTGCTGACGATGCCGGCGAAGAAGGTCAGCACCTGCGGCGGGGCGCTGGTGTAGCTGTCCGGCAGCCAGGTGTGGAAGGGGACGATGGGCACCTTGATGGCGAAGGCGAGGGCGAAGCCCAGGAAGGCGAACTGCGCCGGCGTCAGCACCTGGAAGCCCGCGATGGACAGCGGGTCGTGCGGCTGGAAGGCGTTGTGCATCATCGCCGGCAGGTCGAAGCTGGGCCCGCTCGCCAGGTATCCCTGCTGCGTGTAGAGGTAGATGATGGAGAGCAGCATCAGCAGCGACCCGGCCACGGTGTAGACGACGAACTTGATCGTGGCCCGCACGCGATTGCCGTCGCCAAAGGTGCCGAGGAGGATGTAGAGCGGGATCAACATCCCCTCCCAGAAGCTGTAGAAGAGCAGCAGGTCGAGGGAGAGCAGCACCCCCATGGTGGCCGCCTGGGTGACCAGGAGCAGGCCGCAGACCAGCCGCAGACGGTCGGCCCCCTTGGTGACCACGACCACCGCGCCGAGCAGGAAGACGAAGGCGTCGAGGCCGACCAGCCAGACGCCCACGCCGTCGAGCCCGAGGTGGTAGGAGGCGCCGATCCTGGGGATCCAGGGGTGCGACTCCTCGAACTGGAAGGTGATCGGCGCCCGCTCGCTGACCCCCTGCGGCAGGGTGATCTCGTGCCCGGCGGGGTTGTGGGTGAAGGCGATGAGCAGCCCGAGCACGATGGCCGCCTCCACGGCGCAGACCAGCACCGTCAGCCACTTGATGGCCCGGCTCTGATGGCGCGGCACCAGCTGGAGGAGGAGGACGCCACCCAGCGGCACCACCAGCAGCAGGGTCAGCCAGGGGATGTTCATCGGCCCAGCACCACCCCGGCCACGCCCACGCCGATGGCGGTGAACAGCAGCATGCCCAGCGCGTAGCGCCGCAGCAGCCCGTTCTGCACGTAGCGGAAGTCGAGGCTGAACTCGGTCATCAGATCACCCAGCCCGCGGACGGCGCCGTCGATGTACTCCGGCTCGACGGTGCGCCGGAGCGCCCGCGCCAAAGCGGCGATGGGCCGGACCAGCACCGCGTCGTAGATCTCGTCGAAGTAGAAGCGATGCAGGCTGAGCATGGTCAGGAATCGCGGCAGCCGGCTGGCCACGGCCTGCGCGTCGGGCCGGCGCAGCAGGAACCACTGTCGCGCCAGACCGACCCCGACCAGGCTGGCGGCCAGGCCCACCACGACACCAAGGACGGCGGTGGCGCTCGAGGGCTCGGCGAGCAACGAGCCGCCGTACTGGGTGAACACCGGCCCCAGCCACTCCCCGATGTTGTCCTTGCCGAACAGGCCGGGGACCAGCGTGATGTACAGCAGAATGCCACCGACGGCACTGAGCCCGGCGAGGATGGCGACGGGGATCAGCATGGTCGGGGGCGCCTCCCGGGCATCGCTGATCCGGGCGGTGCTGGGCTCGTTCTCGAAGACGGTGAAGTAGAGCCGGAAGGCGTAGATGCCGGTCAGGACGTTGACGCCCAGCCCGACCACGTACAGGGCGGGATGCCAGGGCCCGTTGTCGACGCCAAAGCCGAGCAGGTCCTCCTTGGAGAAGTAGCCGGCGAAGGGAATGACGCCGGCCAGCGCGAAGCTGCCGATGAGAAAGCAGATCGCCGTCTTCTCCATCTGCCGGCGCAGTCCGCCCATCAGCCGGATGTCCTGCTCGTCGTGGAGCGCATGGATGACGTTCCCGGCGGCCATGAAGAGCAGGGCCTTGAAGAAGGCATGGGTGACGAAGTGGAACATGCCCGCCGTGTAGGCCCCGATGCCCACGGCGAAGATCATCAGCCCGATCTGCGACATGGTCGAGAAGGCGATGACGCGCTTGATGTCGATCTGGCTGAGCGCGATGACACCGGCCATGACCGCCGTGCCCATGCCCACGCAGGCCACCAGCCCATGGGCCACCGCGGCCATGTCAAAGAGCGTGTGGAAGCGGGCGATCAGGTACACGCCGGCGGTCACCATGGTGGCCGCGTGGATGAGGGCCGATACCGGCGTCGGCCCCTCCATGGCGTCGGGCAGCCAGGTGTGCAGCGGGAACTGCGCGCTCTTGGCGAAGGCGCCGATGGCCAGCAGGATGCAGATGCCGTTGATGAGCGGGCTCTGGGCGCCGAACGAGCCCCGGGCGTCGGCGAAGATCTGCGGCAGGCTGAGGCTGAAGACGTCGAGGTGGGTGACGATCAGAAAGGCGGCAAGGACCAGCGCGACGTCGCCGACCACCTGGGTGACGAAGGCCTTGCGGGCCGCCAGGACGGCGCTGGGACGCTCGTAGTAGTAGCCGATCAGCAGGTAGCTGGCCAGCGCCACCAGCGCCCAGCCGACGATCAGGATGACCAGGTTGGCGGCGAGCACCAGGGTGAGCATCGCCATGATGAAGAAGTTCATGTAGGCGAAAAATCGGTGTGGGGTGGCGTCGTGCTCCATGTAGCCGACGCTGTAGACGTGGATCAGGAAGCCCACGCCGGTGATCACCAGGATCATGACCGCGCTGAGCTGGTCGAAGGTGACGTCGACGCCCACCTGCAGGTGCCCAGGACCGAGGTCGATCCAGTTCCACAGCGAGACGGTGGTGGTCCGCAGCTCGTCAGGCTGGCCCAGCATCTGGATGAAGACCACCACCGCCACCACGAAGGCGCCGAAGATGCTGACGGTGCCGACGATGTTGACGAAGCGGCGTCCCAGGCGCGCTCCCAGCAGTGCATTGAGCAGGAAGCCCGCCAGGGGCAGCGCCAGGATGAGGATGCCCAGGGTGCCGGCCAGACCGGCGTCCATGCCCGGCCGGGGCGCCTGCAGGCCGGTGTGCACCGGCGACAGCCCGTGAACGAGCGCCTGGATGAGAGCGCGCGTCATTCGCTCATCTCGCTGAGCTCGTCGACGTCGAGCTCACGCCCGCTCTTGAACACCTGCGTGGTCAGCGCCAGCCCGACCACCGCCTCGGCGGCGGCGACGACGATGACCATGAAGGCGAAGATCTGGCCGTCCAGGCTGTGCAGGTAGAAGCCGTAGGTGATGAAGGCCAGATTGACGGCGTTGAGCATCAGTTCGATGCACATCAACACCACCAGCGGGTTGCGCCGCACCAGCACCCCGCCGGCCCCGGTGGTGAACAGGAAGGCGCTGACCGCCAGCAGATAGGGGAAGGCGTTGATGTCGGGCACGCCTACCTGCCTCCCCCGGGCGGCGGCATCCGGCGGGTCAGATACACCGCGCCGATGGCGGCCACCAGGAGCAGCGCCGAGGTGATCTCGAAGGGCAGCAGGAAGCGGGTGAACAGCGTCTCCCCCACCGTCTGCACATTGCCGTTCTGGTTGACCGTGATGGCGTCGTACTGGAAGCTGACCCGGTCGTCCGGCTGCGCGGCCAGCGCCACCTTCTGGCCGTGCAACTGGCCACTCGACTTGTCGTAGGTGGTGCCGTTGAGCGCCAGGGCGAAGACCAGGATGGTCATGCCGACGACGGCGATGGCGCCGATCGCCGAATAGGCGTCCTGCCATACCGGGCGCTCGTGCTCGGTGGCGCTGCCGGGGTTGAGCAGGGCGATGATGAAGACGAACAGGACCATGACCGCCCCGGCATAGATGATGATCTGGACCGCGGCCAGGAACTGGGCGTTGAGCAGCAGGAAGAGCACGGCCAGCGAGACCATGTTGCAGACCAGGCTGAGCGCCGAGTACAGCGTCTGCTGGGCCAGCACCACGCCGATGCCGCTGACCGCGGCGGTCACGCCGACGATGTACACCAGCACCGTCGCTGCGTTCATGAGCGCGGGCTCGTCTGAGGGCTCACCGCCTCTCCGTCACGGCCGGCCCTGCTCGCGGACCGGCGGCGCCACCGAGGGGACTCGAGGAGCCAGCCCGGCGGTGCCGGGAGCGGTGATCTCCGAGCCCTCCTCGAGCACCTCGGTGTGGCTCTCCCACACTTTCCTGGGATCGATCCCCGGAGCCCTCCCCGCCTGGCCGCGCTGGTCGGCACCGGCCCCCGCGGGGTTGTCGCGCCGGCTGTGCTCGAAGCCGGGCCACGCCTCCAGGAGATCCTCCTTGGTGGCGACGAATCGCTCCCGCCGATAGTCGCCGAGATCGTAACGGGGACCCAGCGTGATCGCCTCCGTCGGGCAGGCCTCGGCGCAGTACCCGCAGTAGATGCAGCGGATCAGGTTGATCTCGTATCGGGCGGCATAGCGCTCGCCCGGCGAGACCGGATGTTCGGGATCGTTCTCGGCCGGTCCGACGTAGATGCAGCCCACCGGGCACGCCGCCGAGCACAGCTCGCAGCCGATGCACCGCTCCATGCCGTTGTCGTAGCGGTGGAGGATGTGGCGGCCGCGGTGGCGCGGCGGTGCGGGCTTCTGCTCCTCCGGCCACTGCATGGTGATCGGCCGGCTCAGCCCCGCCTTGAGAGTGAATGCCAGGCCCTGGGCCAGTTCCTTGAACACTACGCGACTCCTACTGCGTCGCCGCGTGGATGGCCACCACCGCACCGGTGACGACCACGTTGAGCAATCCCAGGGGAAGCAGGACCTTCCAGCCCAGGTTCATGAGGGTGTCGTAGCGCAGCCGTGGCCAGGTCCAGCGGATCCACATCATGGCCAGAAAGAGGATCGTCGCCTTGCCGATGAACCAGGCGAATCCGGGCAGCCAGTCGAAGGGATGGAAGGGGAAGAGCGGCAGCCATCCGCCCAGGAAGAGGGCGGTGGCGATGCAGCTGACGGTGACCATGTTGACGTACTCGCCGAGGAAGTACATGCCGAACCGCATGCCGCTGTACTCGGTGTGATACCCGGCCACCAGCTCCGACTCGGCCTCGGGCAGGTCGAAGGGGGCACGATTGGTCTCGGCCAGCGCGCCGGTGTAGTAGAGGAGGAATGCCAGCGGCTGGAGCAGGATGAACCAGCAGGAGCGCTGCGCCGCCACGATGGTCTCCAGGTCGAGGCTGCCGGCCAGGATGACGACGCCGATGAGCGCGAAGCTGACCGCCATCTCGTAGCTGATCAGCTGTGCGCTGCTGCGCAGCCCGCCCAGCAGCGAGTACTTGCTGTTGGCCGACCAGCCGCCCAGGAAGATGCTGTAGACCCCCAGCGAGGTGATCGCCAGGATGTAGAGCAGCCCGATGTTGAGATGGGCGATGCCGCCGTGCTCGAGGTAACCGTTGAACGTGTAGTTGAAGTTGAGCGGGATGGCGGCGAAGGCCAGGACGGCAAACGCCACCACCATGCTGGGAGCGATGAGGTACAGGAGCTTGTCGCGACCCGAGGGTGCGATCGTCTCCTTCATCAGGAACTTCATGCCGTCGGCCAGGGGCTGCAGCAGCCCGAAGGGACCGACTCGGTTGGGCCCGAGGCGGAGCTGGATGCGGGCACTGATCTTGCGCTCTGCCCAGGACGCATAGGCGGCGGCGGTGATCAGGAAGAGCAGGATCGCCACCGCCTTGGCGAGGAAGGTCCAGAGGTAGTCGGAGCCGACGCTGACGGTCAGGAAGCTCCACCACGCCGCCACCGGCGCGTGCAGGGTCGCCAGCGCCGCCGTCATGCCACCGGCACGGCGAAGAGGGCGCGGCCACCGTTGCCCGCCGCCCTGTAGGCCGGCACCGCGTCGGCCAGGGCGCGGTGGACGGCGAGCGTGTCACCGGGCCAGCCGGTGGCGCCGAGGTCGCCGGCAAGCTGGGCCAGCACCCTGGTCTCGGCGGGCGCCGAGCTGGCCGGTGGAAGCGCCGCGCGGATGCGCTGGACGCGCCCCTCACAGTTGGTCACGGTGCCCATCTTCTCGACATGGTTGTGCGCCGGGATCAGCACCGTGGCGTGGTCGGCGACGACGCCGGGATGGGCCTCGACGGCGACCACCAGCTCCACGCCTCGGAGCGCTCGCTCGCCCAGGTCGCCGGCGGCGGCGATGAGTGAGCCGGCGCCGAGCAGGACCAGCCCCGAGAGGCGGCCGCCGGCCGCCGCCTCGAGGATCTCGCGGCCGGTCCTGCCATCGCCGCCGGCGGGCTCGTAGCCAGGCAGGTAGTTGGGCAACAGACCCATGTCCTTGGCGCCGCGGCCGTTGACCCCACGGGTGACGGTCAGCATCGAGGCGTTCCTGCCCGCGGCGCGCAGCGCGCTCAGCAGCTCGACGCCGTGAGCGCGGTCGGACTCGTCGGCGACCACGCCGACGCGGGCGGCGTCGCCGAGCAGGGCGGCGATCTGCGGCGGCGGCGTCGTGGCCGGTACCCGGTGGACGGCGACGCCGCGCTTGCGCGCCGCCTTGTAGAGGCGGAGCCGGAGCACGGGCGCCTCACGTTCAGGGGCGTCGCCGAGGACGATCACCGCGTTGCAGTCCTCGATCTCGGCGATGCCGAGCTCCCATTCGCGGGGGTCGAGACCGTCGAAACGCTCCAGTTGGTGGTCGATGTGGGGCGTGCCCAGCACGTCGCGGGCCAGACGCCCGAGCAGCCAGGCCTCCTCGTTGGTCACGTCGCACGATGCCAGCACCCCGATGGAGGCGCCCCCGTGCTTCTCTCGCACCGCCTCAAGCCGGCCGGCCGCCTCGGCGATGGCGGCGGTGTGGCCGACGTCGCGGCCGCCGGCGCCATCGCGGATCCGGGAACGCCGGATGCGGTCGTCGCGATTCCAGCGGTCGATGCTGTAGCGGCCGCGGTCGCAGAGCCACATGTCGTCGACCAGCGGGTTGTCCCGGCTGGCGAAGCGCTTGACGCTGAACTCGCGCGAGTCGACGTTGATGTTGCAGCCGTAGGAGCACTCGGCGCAGACCGAGGCGGCGCGCTGCAGGTCCCAGGGACGCGCCTGGAAGCGGTACTGGCGATGGGTGAGCGCGCCCACCGGGCAGACCTCGGGGAGGTTGCCCTGGAAGTCGCTGCGCAGCGGGTTGCCGTCGAAGGTGGCGACAACGGTGTCGACGCCGCGCTGCTGGAGGACGATCTCCTTCTCCCCGGTGATCTCGTCGTAGTAGCGCACGCAGCGCCAGCAGAGGATGCAGCGCTCGTTGTCCAGCTCGATCCGGTCGCTGAGCGGCACCGCCTTGTCGAAGTGGACCTTCTCGGTGATGGGGAGGCGGCTGTTCTGCGGGCCGTAGCGGAAGGCGAAGTCCTGCAGGTCGCACTCGCCACCGCGGTCGCACACCGGGCAGTCGAGGGGGTGATTGAGGAGCAGGAACTCGAGCATCCCCTCGCGGGCCTTGGCGACCGGGACGTTCTCGGTGTGGACGACCATCCCCTCGCTGACCAGAGTGGCACAGGCCGGCTGCAGCTTGGGCGCCTTCTCGATGGTGACCAGGCACATCCGGCAGACCGCCACCGGATCCATCTTGGGGTGCGCGCAGTAGACGGGGATGTGGACGCCGGCCCTGGTGGCGGCGTCCCACACCAGGGTGCCCTTGGCCACCCGGACCTCGATGCCGTCGACGCTGAGGCCGACGAGTCCGTCGTCGGGCTGCTGCGGGGGTGTCCCGTCGCTCGTGGCCATGATCCTCCGCCCTGGTCAGGCCAGCGCCAGGGCGGGCTCGTGGTACCGAGCCCGCACCGGGCAGGCGCCGGCGCCGCAGTGCGACTCGAACTCCTCACGGAAGGCGTTGTAGGCGCTGATGACGAACCAGGTGGCGGTGTCGCCCAGCGGGCAGAAGCACTTGCCGTTCATGTTGTCGCAGATGTCGGTCAGCGTGGCCAGCTCGTCGAGGGTGGCGACGCCGTTCTCCAGGCGGGTCATGAGCTCGGCCTCGAAGTGCGTGCCCTCGCGGCAGGGGACGCACTTGCCGCACGACTCGTGGTGGTAGAACTCGACGAGACGGCGGCTGACGTCGACCATGCAGGCGGTCTCATCCATGAACATCATGCCGCCGGCACCCAGCGACGATCCCGCCCTGGCGTACTCGTCCATGTCCATGGGCAGGTCGAGGTGCCGGGGCAGCAGCACCTGCATGGAGCCGCCGCCGGGCTGGAAACCCTTGAGGGCACGCCCCTTCCAGATGCCGCCGCAGAAGTCCTCGAGCACCTCGCGGGTGGAGGTCTTGACCAGCTCGATCTCGAAGACGCCCGGCCTGGTGATGTGACCGCTGCTGCAGAAGACCCGGGTGCCGGTGGAGCGGCCGCCGCCCAGCGAGGCGTACCACTCGCCGCCGCGCAGCACGATGTGCGGCAGGTTGCTGACGGTCTCGACATTGTTGACCACGGTCGGCTTGCCGTAGAGGCCCTTGACGGCAGGGAACGGCGGCTTGAGGCGGGGTTGCCCGCGGAAGCCCTCGAGGCTGTCGATCAGCGCCGTCTCCTCGCCGCAGATGTAGGCGCCGGCTCCACCGTGGACGATGAGCTCGCAGCTGAAGTCGGAGCCCAGGATCCGGTCGCCGACGTAACCGGCGGCCCGGGCCTCCTCCACGCACTTCTCCAGCAGCAGGCGCTGGGTGTAGTACTCGCCGCGGATGTAGATGAAGGCGTGCCTGACCTGGAGCGCGTAGGCGGCGATCAGGGTGCCCTCGACCAGCTGGTGGGGCTGGTGGTCGATGAGGTAGCGGTCCTTGAAGCAGCCGGTCTCGCTCTCGTCGGCGTTGATGCAGAGGTAGCGCGGGAAGACGTCCTTGGGCAGGAAGGACCACTTGGTCCCGGTCGGGAAACCGGCACCACCGCGGCCGCGGATGCCGCTCTTCTTGACCTCGTCGACCAGCTCGTCGGGGGTGAACTTGACCAATGCCTCGCGGAGGCCCTGGTACCCGCCCACCTTCTGGTATTCGGCGATGTCGGTGAGGTCGCGGGTCCCGATGTGCTCGAGGAGCAGCTTGTACTCAGGCATCTGCTGGGTGGTGGATCCTAGTGGACGGCGCTTCGGGCACCGCGTCAGGGGCGGAACGCCGGGTCACTGTGGCTTGCGCCGCCGGCCACGCCGCTGGTTGCGCGCCGAGCGCAGAGACTCGGCGTCGAAGGCGGGCTTCGGCCCCTGTGCCGAGGGGTCGGAGGGCACGTCGGGTGGCGCCGGCGGTTGGCTCGGCGAGGCCTGGGGGGTGCTGTGGCCGGTGTCGAGGTCGGGGATCGGTGGCTCCTGCCGGGCGCCGGTGGCGGTGCGGCCGGACTCCGCGCCGGAGGCGGCCGCGACCATCGCTGCCGCGGCGGGCGCTCCCGGAGCCCCCTGGCGGTGGGGACCGTGATGCGCGGGCTGCTCCCGGATCTCCTGGAAGATCCGGTCCACCTTCTGCGGGGTGAGATCCTCGTGGAAGATGTGGTCGACCTGCATCATCGGCGCGTAGCCGCAGGCGCCGAGGCACTCGATGGTCGACTCCCAGGTGAAGGCACCGTCGGCGGTGGTGCCCTTGTCGGGGACCCCGAGTGTGGTGCCGATGTGCTCGACGATGTCGTCGGCGCCGCGCAGCGCGCAGGGGGCGTTGATGCAGACCTGGACGTGGTGGCGGCCGGCCGGCCTCTGGAAGTACATGGAGTAGAAGGTCGCCACCGCCTGGACCTCGCTCGGTCGCACCCCGAGGAGTTCGGCCGCCTCCGCCATGGCCTCGGGCTGCAGCCAGCCCAGCTGCTCCTGCACGGCCCAGAGGACCGGCAGGATGGCCGACCGCGCCACCGGGTACCTGGCCAGCTCGGCCAGCGCCCTGGCGCGGGTCGCGGCGCTCAGGATCGGGGGCGTGGGGGGGACGGCCCCGCTCACCGGTCGACGTCTCCGAGCACGATGTCGATGGAGCCGATGATGGCCACGGTGTCGCTGATCAGCGTGTTGCGCACCATGTGGGGCAGCCCGGCGAGGTTGCTGAAGCTGGGAGCTCGCACCTTGCAGCGCCACGGCATGTTGGAGCCGTTGCTGGCGATGTAGATGCCGAGCTCGCCGCGCGGCGACTCGATGGCGTGGTAGACCTGCCCGGCCGGGGGCCGGAAGCCCTCGGTGACCAGCTTGAAATGGTGAATCAGCGACTCCATCGAGGTGTTGATCTCGTTGCGCGGCGGCAGCGCGATCTTGCGGTCCGGGGTGTTCACCGGGCCGTCGGGGAGGTTGTCGAAGGCCTGCTTGATGATCCGGATCGACTCCCGCATCTCCTGCATGCGCACCAGGTAGCGGTCGTAGACGTCGCCGTTGCGCCCGATGGGGACGTCGAACTCGAAGTGGTCGTAGGAGGAGTAGGGCTGCGCCTTGCGCAGGTCGTAGGGGACGCCGCTGCCCCGCAGGATGGGCCCGGTCATGCCGTAGGCGATGGCGTCGTCGGCGCTGAGGACGCCGACGCCCCGGGTCCGCCCCAGCCAGATGGGATTGTTGGTCAGCAGCAGTTCGTAGTCGTCGAAGAACCTGGGAAAGGTCTCGATGATCTCGTTGACCAGGCGGTGAAAGTCGTCGGGGACGTCGGCCATGAGGCCGCCCACGCGGATGAACGAGGTCATCATGCGGACGCCCGAGACCAGCTCGTTGACGTCGAGGATCTTCTCGCGCTCCCGCCAGGCGTAGAGGAACGGCGTGGTGGCGCCCATGTCGATGCCGCTGGTGCCGAACCAGATGAGGTGGCTGCCGATGCGCGCCAGTTCGGCCATGATCACCCGGATGTACTGACCGCGCGGCGGGATCTCGCAGCCCAGCAGCTTCTCCACCGCCAGCGCGAAGGCCAGGTTGTTCATCGGCGGCGCCAGGTAGTCCATCCGGTCGGTGAGCGGGATGCACTGCTGGAAGGTGTGCGACTCGAAACTCTTCTCGAAGCCGGTGTGCAGGAAGCCGATGTCCGGCCGGCACTCCTTGATGATCTCGCCGTCGATGTCCAGAACCAGCCGGAGGACGCCATGGGTGCTGGGGTGCTGCGGCCCCATGTTCAGCTCCATGGTGTTCTCGCCGATCTGGACCATCTCGATGGTGTCGTCGTCGGAGGCGGCGCCGATGGCGGTGCGCCCGGCTCCCAACGGGTCCAGCCCCGGGCCGCCCGGTGGCGGCAGCACCGCGGTCATCGCTGCGATCCCGGCATGTCGTCGGGCCGCTCGCTCATCGGCAGTGCCCAGGTGATGTTGTGGGTGAAGGCCACCGGCTCGCCGAAGCTCACGTAGTCCTTGCGCAGGGGATGGCCCTCCCAGTCGTCGGGGAGCAGGATGCGACGCAGGTCGTGGTGGCCCTCGAAGACGATGCCGCTGAGGTCGAAGGTCTCGCGCTCGTGCCAGTCGAAGCCCGGCATGACGCCCTCGAGCGTGGGCACGGTGGGATCCTCCTCGGGCACCTGCACGACCAGCCGCGCCACGTCGTTGTGCATCAGCGAGCGCAGCTGGTAGACGACGTCAAAGCGCGGCTCGCGATCCAGGAAGTCGACGGCCAGGACGCAGACGGGCAGGGTGTACTGCGCATCCGGCTCGTCGCGCAGCAGGGTCACGGCAGCCACCAGCTGGTCGCGCGGGACGTACACGGTCTCCTCGCCGAAGGCCTCGGCGCGGCGCTCCACGGCCGCGGGCAGCCGGGCGGCGAGCAGCTGAGCGGCCCGGGCGCCGGCCACCAGCCCCAGCGGACCGTCGCCCGGGCGTGCCGAAGCGGTGGGTGTGGGGACGGTCGTCATCGTTCCCTACTTCTGCAGGTATGCCGGCTCGGCCGCGATCTTCTTCTGGAGCTTGAGAACGGAGTCGAGCAGGGCCTCGGGACGAGGGGGGCACCCGGGGATGTAGACGTCCACCGGGACCACCTTGTCCACCCCCTGGACGATGGCGTAGTTGTTGAAGATGCCGCCGCAGGAGGCGCACGCGCCCATGCTGATCACCCACTTGGGACCGGGCATCTGGTCGTAGATCTGGCGCAGGACCGGCGCCATCTTCTGGGACACCCGGCCGGAGACGATCATCAGGTCGGCCTGGCGCGGCGAGGCGCGGAAGACCTCGGCGCCGAAGCGGGCCAGGTCGTAGCGGCTGGCGGCGGTGGCCATCATCTCGATGGCGCAGCAGGCGAGGCCGAAGTTGGCCGGCCACAGCGAGGAGTACCGGCTCCAGGCGATCACCTTGCTCAGCGTGCTCGTCACCACCCCGGCCTGGGCGGCGGTGCGCTCGCGCTCTCCGGCGCGCGGCAGCGCCAGAGGCGGCGCGCCGGCCTCGGTGCGCAGCACTCCGAGCGCGCCGGCGGTGCCGTTCACTGCTCCCACGTCAGGGCTCCCTTGCGCCACACGTACACCAGGGCGATGAGCAGGGTGGCAATGAAGACGCCCATCTCCACCAGGCCGAAGATCTTGAGCTCCCGGACGATGGTGGCCCACGGGAACAGGAAGATGCTCTCGACGTCGAAGATGATGAAGAGCATGGCGGTCACGTAGAAGCTGACCGAGAAGCGGCGGCGCGCCGACTGGGTGGGCATGATGCCGCACTCGTAGGGCAACTCCTTCTCGACGGAGTGCTGGGTGCGCGGGCCGAGGACGGCGTTGATCACCTGGATCAGGGCGCCGAACCCGACGCAGATCCCGAGAAACACAAGGATCGGCGCATAGTCCGAGAGCATGTCGGGATTCATGCTAGCAAAGCGGCGGAAGTGGACCGAGGCCGCCTCCGCCGCCTCGCCGGGAGGGTGCGGGGGCGCTATGGTGGCCGATTGTGGACCCGGTTCCGACGACCGTTCCGGCGCTGGTGACGGGCGCCTCCAGCGGCATCGGTGAGCACTTCGCAGTGGCGCTGGCCGAGCGGGGCCATGCCCTGACGCTGGTGGCCCGGCGGCGCGACCGCCTCGACTCGCTCGCCCGGCGGCTTCGGCGGGAGCACCAGGTCAAGGTCGCGGTCCTGGTGGCCGACCTGGAGACGGAGGCAGGCCGCGAGGCGGTGGCCGCGCGGCTGGAGGCGCGCGGCCCCTGGATCCTGGTCAACAACGCCGGATTCGGCACCCGCGGCGCCTTCGTCGAGTCGATGCCGGGCGTGAGCAGGCAGAGCTGGCGGTCAATGTCGTCGCCGTCCACCGCCTCATGCGAGCGGTCCTGCCGGGGAATGTCGCCGCGGGCGCCGGCGGGGTGATCAACCTCGCCTCGACGGCCGCGTTCCAGCCCATCTCCTACCTGGCGACGTATGCCGCCACCAAGGCGTTCGTCCTCCACCTCACCGAGGCGGTCGCCGAGGAGGTGCGAGGAGCCGGGACGCGGGTCATGGCCCTCTGCCCCGGTCCGGTGCGGACGGAGTTCGGCGAGGTTGCCGACGCCGAGGCGGACCTGGAGCGGCTGCGGCCGATGGACGTCCGCGAGGTGGTCGACACCGCCCTCCGCTCCTTCGACGCCGGCGACGTGATCTGCGTGCCGGGGGCGCTCAACCACGCTGGGACGGTGGCGGTCCGGCTGCTGCCACGCTTCGCCGTGCGACGCGTGGTCGGGAGGCTCGCCCGGCCCAGGTAGGGCGCGGCCGGGCCCTGGCGTGGCTAGGCGACGACCGCGTAGCCGTCGGGCAGCGGCCGCGGCGCCCGGGGCCCGACGTAGAGGGCGGACGGCCGGATCAGCCGGTTGTTGGCCGCCTGCTCGGCGATGGCGGCGGTCCAGCCGACGGTCCGGCTGCAGGCGAAGGTGGGGGTGAACATGTCCCGGGGGACGCCCGTGGAGTTCATCACCACGCCCGCGTAGAACTCGACGTTGGTGTAGAGGCGGCGACCCGGCTTGAGCTCATCGAGGACCATCAGCGCGGTCGACTCGACGTGCCGGGCGAACTCCACCTGGTCGCCGCCCACCAGGTGGGTTGCCACCTCGCGGAGCAGCGTCGAGCGGGGGTCGTCGGTCTTGTAGACGCGGTGGCCGAAGCCCATCAGTCGATTGCCGGCGCCGATCTCGTCGCGCAGGTATTCCTCGGCGCGGTCGGGGGTGCCGATGGCGTCGAGCATCGCCAGGGCGCGGCTGGGGGCGCCGCCGTGGAGCGGCCCGGCCAGGGCCCCGATGGCGCCGGTCAGCGCCGAGCCCACGTCCGACCCGGTGGAGGTGATCACCCGCGAGGTGAAGGTCGAGGAGTTGAAGCCATGGTCCATGGTCAGGATCAGGTATTGCTCCAGGGCGCGGGCGTGATCCTCGGCGGGCCGGTTGCCGGTGAGCATCCACAGGTAGTTGGCCGCGTAGCCCAGCTCCGGATCGGGATCGACCGGATCGAGGCCGTTGTGGATGCGGTGCATGCGCATCAGCAGCACGGGGACGACAGCGCACATGCGCAGGGCGTCGGCGCGCACCTGCTCCGCGCTGATGTCCAGCACGGGCCGGCAGCCGAGGGCGGCGGCGGTGACGCTGACGGCGGAGCGGAGGGCGCCGAGTGGGGTGAATTCGGGCAGCGTGGCCAGCTGGGCGAGGATCGGGGCCAGCCCGTCGGGCAGGGTTCGTCCTGCGCCCACCTCCCGGGTGAAGGCCTCGAGCGTGGCGGCGTCGGGGAGCTCGCCGTCGATGAGGAGGTGCCAGACCTGCTCGAAGCTGCAGTGCCGGGCCAGCTCGGTGGCGTCGTAGCCGCGGTAGTGGAAGAAGCCCTCCTCGCCCCGGACGTCGCCGACGCTGGTCTCGGCCACGGCGACCCCCTCGAGGCCCCGGGGGGCGAGGGAATCGGTGACCAGACTCCCGGCGGGCCTGACCTCGGCGATCTGGGCCACGCGGACGAGGTGGCGGATGCTGAGGATGCCGGCGACGGCTCCGTGGGCGTCGACGACGGGAAGGTGCCGGAAGCGGCGGTCGCGGAAGATCTGGAGCGCGGTGGCGGCGGAGTCCTCCGCCTGCACGGTGACCGGGGATGCGGTCATCACGTCCTGGACCAGGGTCTGGTGCGGGTCGAGCCCAGCGCCGATGGAGCGCAGCACGTCACGTTCGCTGACGATGCCGACGATGGCGCCCTCCCGGTCGAGCACGGCGGCGGCGCCGACCTTGCGGTCATCGAGGATGTGGGAGGCCTCCGCCAGAGTGTGGCCAGGATTGACCGTCACCGGCGGGGTGTGCATGAGATTGCGGACCAGGACCGATTCGGACACTTCTCTCCTCACGGACTTGGAGGGGATCTGAGGGACCCGCGCACCATGCCACAACGGTCGTGACGCCCAGCGGTCGGCCCTTGCAGGGGTGGCTATCCGATCTGTGCGCCCGTGCCCGTGCGCATCAGGACCACCAGCACCTGTCCGGGGGCGATGGGCGCGGGGGCACCGTTGGTCAGGGTGAGCACGGGTGGGCCGGCCGGCCCCTGCGTGTATGTCCCGGAATAGAGGTTGCCCCCCACCATGATCTGCGCCGGCCCGCTGCCCACGATTCCGTGGTCGAGCCCGAGGGCGCCGTTGACGTCGTGGACCTGGGGCGCGACAGCCACGGGAACCTGGAGCAGGACGACGGTGGAGATGAACCACGGCGTGCCCGTGGCAGCGTCGACCATCTGGCCGGTGGGCTCGGTGCGCGTGTAGGCGCCGCTCGGCGGGTCGTACACGAAATGCGGCCGCTCCTCATTGCTGATCGGGACGGTGAAGGCCGGCACCGGGCTGTTGATCCCCGTGGGCAGGGCGGCGAGCGCCGTCCGGGGGTAGAGCTGATAGCCCACGGTGCCGCCGCCGGCGCGCGTCCGGAGCGCCCCGATGGCGGCGCCGTCGGTGTAGAGGTTGTGGGGGGCCGCCCGGCTGCCGACGCGGAACATGACGCCCGAGGCCTCGTCGTACTTGCGGATGCCATCAGCTGCGAAGAGCCCCTCGACGTAGTTGCCGGCGCCCGAGTACACCAGCGTCCCGTTGAAGATCTGCAGCAGCTTGACCGTGGCGATCCTGGCGCTCCGCACCGGCCCCACCTGGGCGGTCGGGTCGTGGAACCAGAGGCTGCTGAAGCGGGTGATGCCGCCCTCGGTCTCGTACTCGTAGACGATGTCCGCCTGGCTGATGCCCGACTGCGGGCGGGCGGCGGGCGAGTTCTCGATCTGGATGACGATGGGGGCGGCGAGGGCCGGCGGCGCCGGCGGCGGGGCGGGCGTCCCCGGCGCCACCACCGGGCTGCCCGGCTGGTCGGAGGGCGTCGCGGTGGCCGTGGGGGCCGAGGAGCGGGTCGACTGGCTCGACGACGAGGCGCTCGAGCAGCTGGTGAGGAGGATCCCCACCAGGAGGATGAGAAGGACGGGGCGAAAGGTCCTGGGCATGGGAGGCCTCGATGGGGCGCCGGAGGCAGAGGGACCGGCGGATTGTGCCCCACCGTCGCCCGGCGTGCCCGCGCAGGTTCGGACCGCGATTCGGTGGCGGCGTCGTGGAGAGGCGACCGCCGCCCGCGACTGCGCTACAAAGGAGCGATGCCGCGGATTGCCGTCGTCCTCTGCGCCCACGGCTCGCGAGCCGCCGGCACCGCCGAGGCGCAGGAGCGCTTGTGCGAGGAACTCGCCGGCGAGCTGAGGCTGCCGGTGCTGCCGGGTTTCCTCGAGATCACGGAGCCCGACATTCCCACCGCCATCGAGCGGGCCGTGGCCTCGGGGGCCAGTCGGGTGCTGCTGGTGCCGTACTTCCTCCACGCCGGGAACCACACCACTCGCGACATCCCGGCGATCATCGCCGGGGTCGCCGACCGCCACCCGGATGTCGAGGTGTCGATGACGCCTCCCCTGGGGCCGGACGCACGCCTGGTGGCGATCTGTGCCGAGCGGGCCCGGGCGGTCCTGGATGTCGCGCCGACGGTCTGAGGGGATGAACAGCTGGTTCGACCGCTTCAGCGCCGGTCTGCCGGAGGGCGGCTGCATGGAATTGACCCGGGAGGAGGCGGTCCTGGTCCTCGACCTTGCCGGCGCCGCGGCGCGCTCGGCGGGGGCGCGCCAGTACGCGCCGCTGGCGACGTATCTCGCGGGGCGCGCGGCGGCCGGGTCGGTCGAGGAGCGCACCGCGGTCCTGCGCTCGGCCATCGAGGCGGCGCGGTCGGCGGGTGAGGGCGAGGCGCTCGAGTTGGGGTGAGCGCCACGAGCTCAGCCGGGGCGGCGTGCCTCGAGGTTGAGGCGGCGGTAGTCAAGGATCCAGGGGCGGGGCGCCACGGCCAGGCCGTCGAGCACATGGTCGACGAACCGGGTCTGCTCGGCCGGGTCGTCGAGGAGCGCCAGCCAGGGGCGCAGGATGACGGTGCGCAGGAACTCGTCGCAGGCAGCCCGGTCCGGCATGTAGGTGGGCGTGTCCTCGAGCCAGGCGCTGGCGTCGACGAACCCGGCGCGGCCCAGCCTGTCGACCGTGGTCTCGGCGTCGGCGAAGCACCAGGGGTCGCGCCACCCGGCGAACCGGTGCCGCAGGTCGGGGGACGCGGCCGCCAGCCGGGTGAGCTCATGGACGCCGTGGATGTTGCCCATGCCGCCGCACTGCGCCACCAGGCGGCCGCCGGGGCGGAGCACCCGGGCAAGCTCGGTGAAGAGAGCCTCGTGGTCGAGGATCCAGTGGAAGGTCGCGGTGCTGAACACCAGGTCGAAGGACGCGGCGGACAGTGGCAGGGTGAGGAGGTCGGCGGCGACCACCCGGGCGTTGAGTGGAGCGAGGATCCGGGTGGCGGCCGATGCCATGGCGAGGCTGCGGTCGACGCCGACCACCCGGCCTTGCGGCAGTGCGGCACACAGCCCCTTGCTGAGGCGGCCGGTCCCACAGCCGGCGTCGAGGGCCGCCTCGTCGCCGCGCAGCTCCAGCCGCTCGAGCACCTTCGTGCCCCACTGCACCTGGGGCTCGCTGACCCGGTGGTATGAAGCCGCGTCCCACTCGCGGGTGCGCGATGCGGTCTCCGAGGTGCCGGGCATACCGGCATCCTACGTGCGGGTTGCGCACCGCCGTCGGGGTGAAGCGCTTCCCCATCGCCGCGGCCTCGTTATGATCGCCAACCGGCCTGCGACCTCCACAGCATCGGGTCACCTGAGGTTCAGCGATGCCCATCGAGTACTGCTCGTCGAGCCGCTCCAGCCTGGGCGTGGAGATGGAGTTCGAGCTCATCGATCAGGGGTCGCGTGAACTGGTCAAGGGTGCGCACGAGATCCTGGCGGAGATCGGAGAAGGGCACCCGGGGGGTGACCATCCCAAGGCCAAGCCTGAGTTGCTCCAGTCGACCGTCGAGTGCATCACGGGGATCTGTCAAACCGTGGCCGAAGCCCGGGCCGACCTCACCGAGACCATCCTCGAGGTGCGCACGGCGGCGGCGCGCCGCGGCCTGCGGATGATGTGCTCCGGCACCCATCCCTTCACCGACTGGAACACGCAGGAGATCTCGCCCAACGAGCGGTACCACCGCCTCGTCGAGCGGATGCAGTGGCCGGCGCGACAACTGCAGATCTTCGGCATCCATGTCCACGTGGGTGTGCGCAGCGCCGAGAAGGCGATCACCATGGTCAATGCGCTCTGCGCCTACATCCCGCATCTGCTCGCCCTGAGCGCCAGCAGCCCCTACTGGATCGGGCGCGACACCGGCCTCGCGTCCTGCCGCACCAAGATCTTCGAGCAGCTGCCGACCGCCGGAATACCGTACGCCCTCACCGACTGGCCGGCCTTCGAGGGCTTCATGGACACGCTGATCAGCGCGCAGACGATCAGCTCGGTGCGCGAGGTGTGGTGGGACATCAGACCCCATCCGGGGTTCGGCACGGTGGAACTGCGAATCTGCGACGGCATCCCGACCATGGACGACGTCGCCACCGTGGCGGCGGTGGCCCAGTCCCTGGTGGAGCGGTTCAACACGCTGATCGACCGGGGCTACTCGCTGCCGGCGCCCAGAGCCTGGGTGACGCGCGAGAACAAGTGGCGCGCCGCGAGATTCGGGCTCGACTGCAGCATCATCGTTGACGAGAAGGGCGGCCAGATGCCGCTGCGCGACGCCTGCGAGGAGATGGTCGAGGAGTTGCTGCCGACGGCTCGCCGTCTTGGCTGCGCCGACGAACTCCTGGGTGTGCACCGGATCCTCGCGCAGGGACCATCGTATCTGCAGCAGCGCGCGATCGTGGCGCAGGGCGGGTCGCTGACGGATGTCGTGGACCACCTGTGCGACAGCCTGGATACCTCGCTCGGTGACCAGCCGTCGCCGGGCTGGGCTGCGGCCGGCTGACCATGGCGTCGGTGCCGCCAGGTGGCGAGGCGCTGGAGTTGGTGTTCGATGACCAGCGGGCAGTGGTGGTCGAGGTGGGGGGCGGCCTCCGGCGGTACGGTGCCGGCGGTCGTCAGGTGCTCGATGGCTATGCGGCCGACGAGGTGTGCCCCGGCGGCGCCGGCGCGGTCCTGCTGCCGTGGCCCAATCGTGTGCGGGACGGTCGCTGGGAGTACCGCGGGGCCCCCCAGCAACTCGCGCTGACCGAGCCGAGCCAGGGCAACGCCATCCACGGTCTGGCACGCTGGGCGCAGTGGACACTGCGGCGGATCGACGCCGCTGCGGCGACGGCAGCCGTGCGCCTCCATCCCCAGCCCGGCTGGCCGGCGACCCTCGATGTCGGCGTCGTCTACGGGCTGGACGCCGGCGGGTTGACCGTGTCACTGACCGCGGTCAACCCCGGCGGGCCGCCCGCGCCGCTCGGCTGCGGGTTCCACCCCTACGTCGTCATCGACGGCGGCGTCGACACCGGGTCACTGACCATCCCCGCCGAGCGCCGGCTGCCGATCGGCGAGCGGTCGCTCCCCAGTGGCGCCCCGGAGCCGTGGAGCCACGCGGGCGTCGACCTCGGCCTCGGTGGCCGCGCGCTCGACGATTGTTTCACCGGCCTCCGTCGCGACCATGGCGGCCTCGCCCATGTTCTGGTCCGGCAGGCCGGCGGTGCCATCACCGACGTCTGGATGGACCGTTCCCTGGACTGGCTCATGGTCTTCACGGGGGACACCCTGGCCGCGCCCCGCCGGCGCCGCGCCGTTGCCATCGAGCCGATGAGCTGTCCTCCCGACGCGCTGCGCTGCGGAATCGGCCTTCGCTGGCTCGAGGCCGGCGACAGCGCCACCTACCGGTGGGGGATCCGGCCACCCGTCACCGGCTGACCCCGGGCGTCAGGCGGTCTCAACCACGACGGTGCTCCCCGGTGCCAGTTCCAGCCGGCCTCCCTCGACGGTCTGTCCCTCGACGCTGGTCAGCAGCACCGGTGGCGCAGCCCCCGAATCGACCAGGGCCACCAGCGCCGTCGTCTCCCCGAGGTTCCACGCGACGACCACGTGGGCCCGTCGCATCACCAGCGTTCGCGCCGCCTCGTCGACCTCGACGCGCACCCCGGCAAGACCCGCGTCCCCCTCCCAGGGCGACTCGGGGAGCGTCAGCAGGCGTCGCCGCAGCCGGAAGAGGTCTCGATGCCAGGCAAGGAGCCGCGCGGGCACCTCCTCCCCCGCCTCCTCCCAGCGCAGCCGCGACCGCTCGAACGTCGCCGGGTCCTGCGGATCCGGCACATCCTCCTCACGCCAGCCGAAGGCCGTGAACTCCCTGCGGCGGCCCCGGCTCACGGCGGCGGCGAGCTCCGGGTCGCCGTGGTCGGTGAAGTACTGCCACGGTGTCCTGGCCCCCCACTCCTCGCCCATGAACACCATCGGCGTGAAGGGCCCCAGGATCACCGTGGCCGCCGCCGCCATGAGGGCCTCGGTGCCGAGCAGAGCGCTCGACCTCTCGCCGCCGGCGCGATTGCCGATCTGATCGTGATCCTGCAGATAGCCCAGCAGTCGTGGCCCGGGCACTCCGATGTACGGGCGTCCGTGGCGGCGCCGACGGAACCGCGACCGCTGGCCCTCATAGACCACGCCGCGCCGGAGCGCGTGCGCCACCGGCTCCAACCCACCGAAGTCGGCGTAGTACCCACTCCGCTCCCCGGTGAGCGCCGCCCACAGAGCGTGGTGGAAGTCGTCGCTCCACTGCGCGTCGAGTCCGTATCCCCCCTCCTCGAGCCGGCGTACCAGCCGAGGATCGTTGAGGTCGGACTCGGCGATCACCAGCAGGCGCCGCCCCACCCGCGCCTCGAGCGCGCGCACGGCGCCGGCAAGCTCCTCGAGCAGGTGGGTCGCGGACACGTCGAGGAGGGCGTGCACCGCGTCCAGGCGCAGTCCATCGACATGGGCGTCGCGCAGCCACATGAGCGCGTTCTCGACGATGAAGGCGCGCACCTCGTCGCTGCCGGCGTCGTCCAGGTTGAAGGCGCCGCCCCAGGGCGTCGCGTACTTGGTCGTGGTGTACGGACCGTAGCGCTGCAGCACCGCGCCGTCGGGGCCGAGATGGTTGTAGACGACGTCGAGGATCACGGCCAGCCCGCGGGCGTGCGCTGCGTCGACGAAGCGCCGGAGCGCCTCCGGGCCGCCGTAGGCGCGATGCACGGCCCAGAGGTGCACGCCGTCGTAGCCCCAGCCCCAGCGGCCCGGGAAGTCGTTGACCGGCAGCAATTCGACCGCGCTGACGCCCAGCTCGACCAGGTGGTCGAGCCGGGACGCCGCCGCGTCGAGTGTCCCCTCAGGGGTGAACGTTCCGATGTGAAGCTCGTAGACGGTGAGGTCCTCGAGCGCCAGCCCGCGCCAGTCGCCGTCCGTCCACCGGAAGGCGGCCGGGTCGTCGATCTCCGATGGCCCGTGGACGCCCCGCGGCTGGAAGCGCGAGCGCGGGTCCGGCAGCGCCGCGCCGCCGTCAATCGCAAAGCGGTACTGATCGCCCGGACCCGCCGTGGCTTCCTCCCGCCGCCACCATCCCAGCTCGCCGTCCGGCTCCATCGGCAGCCGTGTGCCGCCGAGTTCCAGGTCCACGCTTCGCTCTGCCAGCGGCGCCCAGACCCGAAACTCATGGCCCATCGAGATCTCCGCGGTCGGTGACCCGCTCCAGCAGAGCCACCGGGAAGCCGGCCAGCAGCCGGTCCAACTCGACCCGGCAGCCGCCGACCAGAGTCTCACCGCTGAACAGGTCTCGCCAGCGTCCTTCCGGGAGTCCTGCGACCGTCCCCCGCCAGCCGTGCTCGACGGCAACCGGCAGCCGCGGCGCCACCGTCACCGCCCCGGGGGCCGAACCGCGGCTGAAGGCGATGACGTGGTCGGCCAGCGGTCCTGTCACCGGCAACGGCCGGTAGGCGCCGCGCGCCCCGAACAGCTCCGGGTGCCGCTGGCGCAAACCCAGGGCGCGCGCCACCACCGCCAGCTTGGGCAGACCCTCATCCGCCCTCGACTGCAGCTCGGCCGCGGGCGCCTCGAGCGCCGCCCGGAGCAGGGCCTCACGCCGCGCGTAGTCGACCGGCCGCCGGTTGTCCGGGTCGACCAGGGAGAGGTCCGGTATCTCCGTCCCCTGATAGGTGTCGGGGACGCCGGGAGCGGTCAGCCGCAGCAGGGTCCAGGCGAGCGATACCAGCTCGCCGACGGGGCGCACCCGGCGCACCACCTCCTCGAGCTCGCCGACGAAGGCCGCATCGGTGAACAGCCCGTCGACCATCGCCCGCAGCCGGGTTTCGTAGCCGGTGTCGGGGTCGATCCACGAGGTCCGTTCTGACGCCTCCCGCATGGCCTTGATCAGGTATGCGTGCAGCCGATCCGCGTCGACCGGCCAGGCCCCGACCAGGGTCTGGAAGGCCACCAGCATGGCGTCACCTCCCGGGTCCAGCTCCCGGTGGCGGGCCGCCCAGGCGCGCACCGTCGATGCCCACGTCGACGCCAGCTCCGAGAGGACGCAGAGCCGGGCCCGCACGTCCTCGCTCCGCTTGGTGTCGTGGGTCGAGGTCGCCAGCAGCGACAGCGGTGTGGCGTCGTGCGCCGCCGCCATCTCGGCGTGAAAGGTCCCCGGGCCGGCAGGGTGCCGGTCCGGATCGCATCCCACCTCGTTGCGAGCCAGCAGCGACGCATCCCGATAGATGGCGGCGTCCTCCACGCCCTTGGCCATCAGCGCGGGCGCAAGCTGCTGCACCCGCGCTGCCAGCAGCGCGGCCCGGCCCTCGGGATCCCACCCCGCGCCTCCGAGCACGTCGGCGAGCGCGGCCAGAAGCCGCTGGGGCACCCCGGTCGACACCCGCCCCGCCGTGCCGGCGGCGCCGTGCAGCGCGGTCCGGTCGGCCACCGAGGACGAGCCGTCGTCGCCGACGTAGGTCCGGTACACACCGAGCGCAACCACCATCTCCCGCAGCGCCTCATGGCACCTCCCCGCGGGAAAGCCGGCGAAACGGTCATCGGCGGGCGTGACCGCGTCCAGCGCACGCAGGACCCGCGCCCACTCCGGGGCCAGGCCATTGGCCAGCAGCTCCAGCTTGGCGGTTCGGACCAGCTCGGCGAACTCCGGACGCGGCCCGGCGACGTCGTCGCGGAGCACCTCGAGCAGGCTCAGCCCGTGCGGGTCGAGGGCCGTCGACACCAGCAGCGCCCCGAACTCGTAGCCCGTGGTCCCGTCCGCCGCCCACGACGGCGGCATCCGCTCCGCTGGAGCCAGGATCTTCTCGACCACCACCCAGGCGCCGCCGCTCGCCTGGCGCAGCCATGTCAGGTAACCCGCGGGATCGCGCAAACCGTCGATGTGGTCGATGCGCAACCCGTCGACGATGCCGTCGGTCACCAGCCGCAGCACCCGCTGGACCCCGGTCGCCGCCGCCTCGGGCACCTCGGCTCGCACCCCGACCAGCGAGCTGATGGTGAAGAACCGCCGGTAGTTGAGCCGGCGTGAGCCCTGGCGCCAGCCGTCGAGGAACCACACCTGGCTGTCGACCAGGGCGCGCAGCCGCCTCCGATCGCGCACCGTCGACGCCAGCATCTCGTCGACCGCACTCCCGGCGGCCGGCTCGGCCACACACACCGTCGCCAGGCGCCGGCGCAGCAGCTCGCGGGCGCTGTGGCGGGCGTACCGTTCGGCGGAGCCCGCCGCCCCCGGGAGCAGCAACGCCTCGCCACCGATCTCCGCGAGCGCCTCGTTCCCCGCCTGCACCGCCGCCGCGCTGATCAGCGACGCAACGCCGGCCACGCTCAGGGGCAGCTGCGCTCCGGGCACGCCGGCCACCAGGCCGCCGTCGTGCATCCGCGCCAGTGTGAGCTCGCCGGCATCGATGGTCGCATCCAGGGATTCGGCCAGGATGGGCACCATGACCCGCCCTCTCAGGKCGGCGTCCGGCGGCTCCCAGTCGATGTCGAACCATGCCGCATGGGGGCTCTGCCGCCCGTCCTCGAGCACGTCCCGCCAGTAGGGGTTGGCACCCGCGTCGGTCGCCATGTGATTGGGCACGACGTCGATGAGCAGCCGGAGCCCGTGCCGGCGGGCGGCAGCGGCAAGCCGCTCGAAGCCGGCCTCACCGCCGAGCTCGTCGCGGAGCCGCATGGGATCGGTGACGTCGTAGCCGTGGCTGCTCCCCGAGACCGCCTCGGTGATCGGCGAGAGGTAGACATGGCTGACGCCGAGGCGCGCCAGGTACGGCACCTGAGCCGCGGCGTCGTCGAATCCGTAGTCCGGGGTGAGCTGCAGCCGATAGGTCGCCCGCGGCGCCGGCGGGTCGTCGCGATTCAGACCGGCAGCGGCTCAGGGACCATGCTCGGTCCGGGCGGCTCGTACTCGGGCCCGGGGCCGCCCGGCGCCGGCGGCATGCCCGGGTGAGGGGTCTCGTGCGGGAGGGGGTCCGGCATCGGCGCGGGATCGGGCTCGACCGGCACGGGATGCTGAGGACCCGGACCCGGCGGGTCGAAGGGCGGCGGATTCAGCGCCGGCACGCTCCCCGGTACGTCTGCTCCACCCGGTATCTGCGGCACCTGCATGGCGCTCGGCTGAGCCGAGGCGGGGGGCATCCAGTAGCCCGCAATCGCCATCACACCCTTGCTGTTCACTCGCCTGCCTCCCGTCGCGCCGTCTCGCGCTGCTCACCCGGCGGCAGCTGTTCGGCCTTGACCGCCTGCGGGCTGGGCGCCGCCTCCGGGTCCTCTCGCCGCTCGTACTCACCGCCCAGCTCGCGGTCCGCGTGCCGGAGCGCAGCCTTCACCCGCTCGACCGGGCCGCCACCGTGGGCATCCGCCTCCTCACCGATCTTGGCCCCCATCTGATGCAGATCCTGGGCCTTGTTGCCCGGGTCCGACTCCTCGGCGAGCGAGCTGTCCGATGCCACGGTGCCATGGCGGCCCTCGAACTCCTGGTCGAGGTGCTCGGTCACAGTGCCCACGGGCGCGACCTCCTGATTGATTGTGCGTTCATGTGATAGCTAGGCTAACAAAGGGGTACCGTCGCGTCGGCGAACCTCGGCGCCCCTGCCGGCGGACCGGGAACCTTCCCGCGTCAGCCGGCCGCCCGGACCAGCAGGAAGGGCGTCATCTGCCCCTCCTGACCCAGCGGGTTGTCGCGCAGCAGCTCCACCAGCAGGCCTCGGTCGACCCCCGGGGTGGCGCCCAGGATGACCGCGCCGACGTCGTTGGCATCGATCACCGCCACCTCGACCGGGCCGCCTGCCCGCTCCGAGAGGCGCGCCGAGAGCCGCGCCGCGACCCCCTCGGGATCCTCCGGCGCCCGCTTGGCGTGGGTGTTGTAGGGCGGCAGCGTGTGCGCCGTGGGCCCGTCGATGGCGGCCMCCTGCGGCCCGGCGATCCGGTAGAAGACCCCGCGCACTCCGAGCGGCCGGGTCACCGCCGCCGCCGCCGCCGCACCCAGGATCCGGGGCGCTCCCACCTCGTCGATGGCCAGCTGCATGGTCGCCGGGATCCCCAGGCCGATGCCGATGGGGGTGCGCGTCACGAAGCCGCTCAGGGCTCGCGCCAGCCGCGAGGTGCGGATCTCGGCCACCGGCAGGGAGCGCCCCTGGCTGATGGCCACCACCTTCTCGCTCACCGCCACCAGGTCGCCCGGCCTCAGGCCGCCGGCCGGGTCGACGGCGTCGAGCGACTCGTCGAGGACTGCGCCGAGATCGGCGCCGGCGCCCACCATGCGGCTGCGCAGCGGGGCCCGCGCCCAGCGCCGCGGCGGGTCGCCCGCCAGGGCAACCAGCTGGCGCCCGGCGTTGGGCGGGGCCACCGCCGCCAGCCCGGCCAGCTGGGGCATCCGGGCCAGGGCCGGAGCGTCGCCCGCCGCCTCATGGGTGCTCGCCGTGGTGTCGGCGCGGGCATCGACGCGCGCCTCGTCGAAGAAGACGCGCAGCCAGATCTCCGTGCAGATGGCCCGCCAGAAGAAGAGATGGTCGTCGAGGCGTCCCTGGCAGGCCTCGTGCCACGCCTGGGCGATGCGGCGGCCGTCGAAGTAGGGCCGGTTGCTGAAGGACTCGGAGCGGAACAGGCTCTGGACCCGGACGCGGTGCGCCTTCAGCCAGCGCATCTCCGGCGTGGTGAAGCCGATCTTCTTGCGCCGCAGCCGGACCTTCTCGGGCAACAGCCCGCGCAACCCGTCCCGCAGGATGGCCCGGCTCCAGCCGTTGTGGACGATCGCGGACGCCGGCAGCGAGAGCACGTGTTCGACCAGCTCCTGGTCGAGGAAGGGCAGCCGCGCCTCCAGCGAGTGCGCCATGGAGTTGCGGTCCTCATAGCGCAGCGCGCTCGGCAGCGAGTAGGTCGTCAGGTCCTGCAGCAGCCGCAGCTTGAGGTCGTCGCGGCTGCGCGGGTCCGGCGTGCGTTGCATCCGTGAGGCCCAGTCGCGTCCCAGCATCGACCGCAGGGGGAAGCCCTTGCGCCGCTCGCCGAGCTGCCGCCGGACCAGCGGCCCGACCGTGTCCCGCGCCCCCCAGGTCTCGCGCGCCAGCTCCGCCCAGCGTCCCTCGCGCCGCAGCTGCCGCAGGTAGTGGTACTGGTACGGCACATACCCGGCCAGCAGCTCGTCACCGCCCTGTCCGTCGAGGAGCACGGTCACCTGCCGGCGCGCCACCCGCTGCACGCACCACTGCGCGTAGGGCCCGGTGGACACCGTCGGCTCCTCGAGGTGCCAGACGAAGTCCTCGACCTCGTCGAAGAATCGCGCGCTGGTGGGCCGGATCTCGACGTTGTCGCAGTGGGTCTGGTCCACCACCGTCTTGATCCAGTGCCGCTCGTCGATGGGGTCACCGTCGAAGAGCGCGCTGAAGGTCTTGAGCCTGTCCCCCATGCTGCGCGCGTCGGGCACGTGGGCCTGCAGCAGCTCGGTCATGCAGACCACGATGGAGCTGGAATCCAGGCCGCCGCTGAGGCACGTCCCCACCGGCACGTCGGCGATCAGGCGCCGCTCGACACTGCGCATGAAGAGCTCGCGAAAGCGCTCCGGGCTGGGATCGCCGTCGGAGGTCAACCTCGGCTCCCAGTACTGCTCGATGCGCACCCCGCCGGCGTCGACGATGGCCAAGCGCGCCCACTGCAGCTGCTGGATGCCGGCGAAGAAGGTCTGGTCGGTGTGGTCGTGGATGCCGGTGGTGAGGTAGTCGAAGAGACGCTGCTCGTTGACCCTGCGCTCCACCCCGGGATCGCGCAGCAGCGCCTTGATCTCGCTGGCGAAGAGCACCCGCCCGCCGCTGCGCGTCCAGTACAGGGGCTTGATCCCGAAGTGATCCCGGCAGAGCACCAGCCGCGGATTGGCCGCGTCCCGCTGGTCGAGCAGGGCCAGGGCCCACATGCCGTTGAAGCGCCGAAAGGCATCGGTGCCCCACTCCTCGTAGGCGTGGACCACGGTCTCGCTGTCGCTGACGGTGTGGAAGGTGTGTCCCAGACCCTCGAGCTCGGCACGCAGCTCCCGGTAGTTGTAGACCTCGCCGTTGTAGACCAGCTGGAGGCGCGGGTCGCAGCCGCTGAGCGGCTGGTGGCCGCCCTCGAGGTCGATGATCGACAGCCGCCGGAAGGCCAGGGAGGCGCCGTCGGTCTCCAGGAACCCCTCGTCGTCCGGACCCCGGTGGCGCTGGACCTGCGCCATTGCGTGCAGCAGCGCGGCGTCGCGCGGTCCCCAGAAGCCTGCGATGCCGCACATGGGTGGTGGATTCCTCCGAGGTCGTGAGGTGGGTGGCCGCCGCCTAGAGCGGCAGGGCCTCGTCGGGCGCCGGGGGCGCCGGACGCCGTCGGCGGCGCAGCAGGCGCGCCACCAGGGCCTTCTCGTCGGCGCCGAGCGCCCCGATGATAAGCAGCAGGCCGGCATAGGCGACCGCGCCCGCTCCGACCGGCAGCAATGCGCTGAAGCCCTCCAGAGACCGCAGCGGCAGCAGCACGGCGGCCATCCCCAACCCCGCCAGCAGGATCCGCCAGCTCAGTCGCGCCAGGTCCAGCCGGATCCCCAGCCGCCAGAGCGCGATCCAGCCGGAGCCGGCCAGGACGACCTCCGTGACCACGGTGGTCCAGCTCGCGCCCAGATACCCGTAGCGCGGGATGACCACGATGTTCATGCCGACATTGGCGACAAGGCCGAGGATGGCGATGCCGGCATACAGCTTCTGCCGGTCCATGGCGTTGAGCGCGGCCACGAAGGTGTTGTCGACGAACATGAAGGCGATGCCGACGGCCAGGATGCGCAGCGACGCGGTCGCCTCCGGGTAGCGGAAGTGGAGCAGTGAGGCGATCTGCGGTGCCATCACGAAGAGCCCGACGCTGCACGGCCACCCCGCCAGCAGCAGCACCCGGTAGAGCCCGGCGACCGCCCGCCGGAGCGCCGCCTGCGAGTCCTTGAAGTACACCGAGAGCACCGGAAAGACGACCCCGCGGATGGTGAAGGGCACGAACAGCAGCGCCTCGAAGGGCTTGTAGGCCAGGCTGTACCAGCCCACCTCGGTGTCGCCTCGCGTGGCCTGGAGGATGGGCACGTCGGCCCGCCAGTAGACATTGGCGACCACCGAGGTGACCGCCAGCGGCAGCCCGGTGATGAACCAGGGCCGGATCACCTCCCACTCCAGCCGCCAGCGCAGCTTTGCCGTCCCCGTCAGCGTGATGCAGAGCGCGAACCAGACGCAGGCCACGGCGTAGCTGGCCGCATAGGCGAGCAGGAAGTAGGCCGGTCCCTGGCCGGTGCGCAGGCCGATGACGCAGAGCACCACCAGCACGGCGGCCTCGAGCACCAGGTCGATGGCCTCGAAGATGAGCCGCCCGTTGGCGTAGAAGGTATTGCGCAGCAGGTTGCTGTAGGCGGCGCCGAGGAGCACGGCGAAGCCCGGCAGGATCAGGTCGTCGAAGCCGCGCGAGTGCAGCGCCGCGCTGAAGACCACCAGCCCCACCACGGCGAGCAGCGCCTTCACGCTCAGGACGTTGTCCAGGTAGCGCTCCAGCTGGTCGAGCCGCCTGGCTCCCTCACGGACATAGAGGGTGTTGAAGCCCAGGTCGACCACGGTCGAGACCAGTGCCGTGTAGGTGACGACGGTGCTGAAGACGCCGAACTGGTCGGCCGCCAGATCCCGCTGGATGACCAGCACGGCGAGCAGCGCCAGCACCCGGGAGGCCACCCGGGCGATCAGCAGGAGAGCGGTGTTGGCGGCTGCCCGCCCACCGAGGCCACCCGGCGTGCCGGCTCCGGCGGCACCGGGCCCTGGTTCGTCGCCGGCCTCGGGCCTCTCCACGGGAGGCTGAGGATAGACCGCGTTGCGCGAAGTCATGCTCGCCCGTCGAACGGCGGCCGCCGCCGGTCGGTTTCCCCGGGCACCCTGTGCCACACTCCGCCGGCCCATGGGCATCCGCCTCGCCACCGTCGCCGACCGGCCCGCCTGGGACGAGATGGCACTGCACCGCTGCGGTGGCCGCCTGCTCGGCTGCTGGGGCTGGGGCGAGCTCAAGCGCCGCCAGGGCTGGGAGCTGATCCGGCTGGTGGCCGAGGGCTCGGCGGGCGAGCTGACCGGGCTCTTCCACATCCAGCTGCGGCGGGGCACCGGCGGGGTCGGCTTCGCCTACGCGCCCCGGTCGCCGCTGGTCGCCGACCTGGCGAGTGCGGAGGGCGCCGGCACCGCGCTGGCCCTGATCAAGGAGGCAAGCCGTCTCGCCCGCCGCCGCCGCTGCCTGGTTCTCAAGCTCGACCCGGAGTGGCCCGAGGCCGACCCGGCGACCGCCTCCGTGCTGGGCCGCGCCCGGCTCCGGGACAGCTGGTATGACGTCCAGCACCGCAAGACCTACGTGGTCGATCTCGAGGGGGGCGCCGACGCCGTGTTCGCACGGCTCAAGGAGTCGACGCGGCGCCACATCCGCGCCGGCCGCAAGGGCGGCCTCGAGCTCGAGGTCACGACCGATGCGGCGGCGGCCCGGGCGTTCTGGCCGCTCCTGGCCGAGACCGGCGAGCGCAACGGCTTCATCCCCCGCCACGCGCAGTACTACGTCGAACTGATCGAGGAGGTGGGCGGCAGCTGTCCGGCGGCGGTCATCCTGGGCCGGTCAGAGGGCGAGGTTCTGGCCGGGATGATCGCCGTCTGCGCGGGGCCGCGCCTCATCTACCTCTACGGCGGCAACCGGACCTCTCAGCCCAGGCTGCAGGCGCCCTACTCCGTCCAGTGGCGGGCCATGGAGTGGGGCCTGGAGAACGGCTGCAGCCTCTACGACATGTGGGGCGTGCCCAACCATGAGGACCCCACCGTGCCCGGCTACGGCTACTACGAGTTCAAGACCCGGTTCAACGGCCGCGTCGAGCGCCACGTGCGCTGCCAGGACGTCCGGCTGTGGCCCTGGCTCGGCCCGCTGCCCCGCGCCCTGGAGCGCCTCGCGCTGCGCGGCCGGCCCCTGCTCAGCTAGGCACCAGTCACCTGGGGCGACGCCGCACCGTCGATCCGGGCGTCGATCCAGGCCCTGATCCCCACCCAGAACTCCTGCGCCGGGTCCACCAGCGCGCTGTGGCCGACCCCGGGCAGCACCAACAGCTCCAGATCGGTGTCCCCCGCCCCGCGCGCAGCCGCGGCGAACTCGCGGCTGAACCCCACCGGCACCGCCTCGTCGTGCTCACCGTGCACCAGCAGCAGCGGGCATCCCACCGGCAGCCGCTGCCGCGGGTCGGCCAGGGCGTACCGGCCCGGCACCTCCGCCGGCTCCCCGCCGCACAGGTCCTGGGCCGCGTCGCCGCCGAGATGATGGGCCGCGGCGGCGACCAGATCGCCGACGCCCGCCAGCGACACCACCCCCGCCGGAGATCGCCCGGCCGCGCGCTCCCGCTGCGCCAGCCACAGCGCCAGCTGTCCGCCGGCACTGTGTCCCACCACCACCCTCGGCAACCCGGCCGCGGCGTCGCCGGCCAGCGCGTCCCAGGCGGCGGCGACGTCCTCGAGGAGCCCTGGCCAGGCGTCGCCGCGGCTCCCGACCCGGCGGTATTCGATGTTCCAGGTCACCAGGCCCCGCCGGCACAGGTCTGAGGCCAGGCTGTTCATCAGGTCGCACCGCCAGACCTCCCGCCAGAAGCCGCCGTGGATCAGCACCGCCACGCCGCGGGCCGCCCCCTGCGGCCGGCGCACCTCGGCCCGCTGGTCCGCCGCCTCCCCCGTGCTCACCCGCTCCGGCGGCACCCCACCGGCACGGGCCAGCCGCCGGTAGGGTTGGGGGTACCTGACCTTCCCCAGCACTAGGTGACCGCCGCGCGAACCTGGTACTCCGGCCGCCGCCAGGTCTCCTCGAGGAGCACCCGGCGCAGCGCCTCGACCGCATCCCAGACGTCGACGAAGCGCGTGGTCAGCCCGTGCAGGCCGAACCGCATCAGGTCCGGGGTGCGGAAGTCGCCGACCACCCCGCCGGCGATCAGCGCCTGCATCACCGCGTACCCCTGCGCATGCCGGACGCCGACGTGCGCGCCCCGGACGGCGCCGTCCAGCGGCGATGCCACCGAGAGCCCCAACCCCGCACAGCGGGAGGCCAGGAGGCCGACCAGCAGATTGCCCAGCGCCACCGTCTTGGCCCGCACGGCGCCGAGGTCGACCTCCAGCCAGAGGTCGACGGCGTACTCCAGGGCGGCCAGCGACAGGATCGACGGCGTCCCCACCATCGCCTGCCCGACGCCGGCGGCGGCGCGGTAGGCGGGCTCGAAGGCAAACGGCTGGGCGTGTCCGAGCCAGCCGGTCAGCGGCTGCCTCGCACGATCGTGGTGGGCGGCGGCGATGAAGGACCACGCCGGCGCTCCGGGGCCGCCACAGAGGTGCTTGTACCCACAGCCCACGGCCAGGTCGGCGCCGGCCCCGTCGAGGTCCACGGGCATCGCCCCCGCCGTGTGCGAGAGGTCCCAGAGCGCCAGCGCGCCCGCCTCGTGCGCCGCCCGCGTCAGGCCCGGCAGATCGTGGATGAGCCCGGTGGCGTAGTGCACGTGGGTCAGGCTCATCACCGCCACCTCGCCGTCGAGGGCGCCGAGCAGCTCGCCGGCGTCGACGATCCGCAGGCGCGCCCCGGCCAGCTCGCAGAGCCCCTCGGCGATGTAGAGGTCGGTGGGAAAGTTGTCGCGCTGGGTCAGCACCACCCGGCGGCCGGGGCGGAGCGCCAGGGCCAGCGCCAGCAGCTTGAACAGGTTGACCGACGTGGAGTCGCCGGCCAGCACCTCGCCCGGCGCCGCGCCCAGCAGCCGGGCCAGCTTGTCGCCGACCCGTCGGGGAGCCTCCATCCAGCCGGCGCCCGTCCAGCTCCGGATCAGGCCACTCCCCCACTCCTCCGCCACCACCTCGCGCAGCCGCTCCGGCAGCCCGCGCGGCAGCGCCCCCAGCGAGTTCCCGTCGAGATAGACCAGATCCGGCGGAATCTCGAAGCGGTCGCGGAAGCCGCGCAGCGGGTCCAGGGCGTCGAGGGCGCCGGCGGCCGCGCGCGAGGCCGGCGCCGGCGCCACCCCGGCGGTCGAGGTTCGCGTCATCCGCCGAGTATCGCCGCCGGGCCCGGTGCCGGCGCGACGCCATCCATGTCTCGGCCTCATGACCGGCTGTTGACGCCGCCACCCCGCGTGAGGGGTTCGCCGCCGGCGGGCCGGACGGTGGACTGATCCGGCAGCCCCTGGGCTGCTAGCCTCCGTGACGTCACCCAGGCCATGCGGAGGCGCCGTTTCTTGTCCGTCCTCGCCATCGTCGCCGACCGCCTCATCGACGGCACCGGGCGTGACCCGCTGGAGCATGCGGTGGTGATGGTCGAGAACGGCCGCATCACCGCCGCCGGCGAGCGCTCGGCGATCCGCATCCCCGACGGGGCACGCGTGCTCGAGGACGACGACCTCACCGTCCTGCCCGGTTTCATGGACATGCACGTCCACCTGGCCTGCATCGGGGGCATGAACTTCACCCGCATGCTGATGTCACCGCGTTCGTACACCCTGCTGCACGCCGTGCCCAACTGTGCGAAGACGCTCCAGGCGGGTGTGACCACCGTCCGCGACGCCGGCCTGACCCCCGTCGGCGTCCGCCTCGCCTGTGAGGCGGGCTTCTTCCCGGGGCCGCGGATGGAGCTTTCGGTGAGCATCCTGGGCCAGACCGGCGGCCACGCCGAGGACTTCATGCCCTGCGGCTGCCGCTTCCCCATCGCCGCCGATCTCGACGTGCCCCACGGCGTCGTCGACGGCGAGGCGCAGGTCCTGGCCAAGGTGCGCGAGGTGCTCCGCGCCGGAGCCGACTGGATCAAGCTCTGCACCAGCGGCGGGGTGCTCAGCGCCGGGGACATGCCCGACGCCCCGCAGATGACGGTCGGCGAGATCGGCACCGCCGTGGCCGAGGCCGCCACCGTGGGCAAGCGGGTGATGGCCCACGCCATGTCGGCGCAGGGGATCAAGAACGCGCTGCGCGCCGGCGTGGTCAGCATCGAGCACGGGTGCCTGCTCGACGAGGAGGCGATCGACCTGATGCGCCGGCAGGGCGCCTGGCTGGTGCCCACCCTGGTGGCGCCGATCGACGTCATCGCCGGCGGCGAGCAGGCGGGCGGGGGCGGACTGCCCGAGGACATGGTCGCCAAGGCGCGCGCGGTGGCCGCCCGGCACAAGGAGGCCTTCGCCGCCGCGGTGGCAGCGGGCGTCAACATCGCTCTGGGCACCGACGCCGCGGTGGGGCCGCACGGCGGCAACCTGCGGGAGCTGGCGCTGATGGTCGAGGGCGGCATGACCCCGATGCAGGCCATCGTCGCCGGCACCCTGCGCCCCGCGCAGCTGCTGCGCCGGGAGGGCGAGCTCGGCACCCTCGAGGTGGACCGGCTGGCCGACCTGGTGGCGGTCAGCGGTGACCCCCTGGCCGACATCGGCCTGCTCTCGCGCCCCGAGAACATCCGCATCGTGGTCAAGGACGGCGTCGTCGCCCGCGACATCCGGGGCAGCCGGACGGCCGCGGCCGTCGGCCCGTGAGCGAGACCCGGCACCGCGTCCCCGGCAGCGAGCGCCAGCTGCCCGCGGACGTGCAGCCGCTGGGGCCGTCCGACCCGGTCGAGCACGGCGAGGTCACCGTGGTGCTGCGCCGCCGCGGAGGCACGCCGGCGCCGCGCGCGCGGGGGGCGCGCCCCACGCGCGACCAGCTGGCCGCCGACACCGGTGCCGACCCCGCCGACATCGAGGCGGTGGCCGGCTTTGCCGCCGGCCACGGTCTGGCGGTCGTCCGCACCGATCCGCCCAGCCGCCAGGTGGTCCTCGGCGGCACGCTGGGCGAGCTCTCCGCCGCCTTCGAGGTCGCGCTCGGCCGCTACCGCGGCCCCCAGGGCGAGTTCCGCGGCCGCAGCGGCGCCATCACCGTGCCGGGGGTGCTCGGTGGCATGGTCGAGGCGGTCCTGGGGCTCGACGACCGACCGCAGATGCATCCGCACTTCCGCCGCGCCGCCGACGCCGGGGCCGTGGCGGCGCGCGCGCTGGAGGCCTCGGTCAGCTTCACGGCCGTCGAGGTCGCCCAGCTCTACGACTTCCCGGCGGATCACGACGGCAGCGGCGAGTGCATCGCCATCCTGGAGTTCGACGGCGGCTACCGTGCCGATGATCTCGCGACCTACTTCAAGGGCCTGGGCATGGCGCCTCCCGCCATCGAGGACGTCAGCGTCGACGGCGGCCGCAACCGGCCCGGCGGTGAGTGGGACACCGAGGTGGAGCTCGACATCGAGATCGCCGGTGCGGTGGCGCCGGGCGCCCGCCTGTGCGTCTATTTCGCGCCCAACACCGACCGCGGCTTCGTCGACTGCCTGGCGGCGGCGGTCCACGACGCCGAGCGTGCCCCATCGGTCATCAGCATCAGCTGGGGCGGCGCCGAGTCGAGCTGGTCGGCCCAGGGCGTGCGTGTGCTCGACGGCCTCCTCGAGGATGCGGCGACGCTGGGGGTCACGGTGTGTGTCGCCAGCGGCGACGACGGCAGCAGCGACCGGGTCGAGGACGGGCGAGCCCATGTCGACTTCCCGGCGTCGAGCCCGTGGTCCCTGGCCTGCGGCGGCACCACGCTTCGTGCCCGGGACGGCCGCATCCTGGACGAGCGCGCCTGGCACCAGCCGGAGGGGTCGGAGATGCCGCCGCCGGCCAACCCCGGCGGGCGGCGCGGGCGGGGTGTCCCCGACGTGGCCGGTGACGCCGACACGCGGACCGGCTATGAGGTGGTGGTCGACGGCGCCGCGACGGTGGTGGGGGGCACCAGCGCCGTGGCGCCGCTCATGGCCGGGCTGGTGGCGCGCTGCAACCAGGCACTGGGCACGCCTGCCGGCTTCCTCAACCCGGTCATCTACGCACCCGGCCGCAGCTCCCAGGCATTCCGCGACATCACAACCGGCAACAACGGCGCGTACCACGCCGGCAGGGGCTGGGACGCCTGCACCGGCCTCGGCGTCCCGGTGGGCTCCGAGCTGCTCGCCGTCCTGCGCCGGGCGTCGGCCGCGGGAAAGCTGGGCAGGTGACCGGGCGCTGAGCCACGGCCCGGACACGGCGAGACGCCGCAGCCTGGGGGGTGGCCACCGAGTACATCGACGCTGCCGGCGGACGCAGGCGTCTCGATCGCGCCACCGTCGAACTCTTGCTTGATGCGCTCGGCGCCGACGCGGTGCGTCCACGGCTGGACCGTGGGCCGCTGGTGGTCGACGCCGGCAGCCGGGCCGGCCTGGGTGGCGCCGCGGAGATCATCCTCGAGGACGGCACCCGCCTGGCGGCCACGGCCACGCTACCGCGGCAGGTGCCACCGGGATACCACCGTCTGGAGCCCCTCAGCGCGAGGCGCCAGGCCCGGACGCTGATCGTCACTCCTCGGAGTGCCCCGCTCCCCGATCGGCGCCGCGCCGGTGTGGCCGTCCAGATCTACGCCGCCCGCTCGGAGTGCTCCTGGGGGATCGGCGACCTCGCCGGGGCGGCGGACCTGGGCCGCTGGGCGCGCCGCCAGGGTGCCGACTTCCTGCTGCTCAACCCGCTCCACGCCCCGGCGCCCACGCTGCCCCAGCAGCCCAGCCCCTACTCACCGGCCAGCCGGCGCTTCCGGAGCCCGCTGGCCCTGCGCGTCGACCGCATCCCCGGCGCGGCCGCTCTCGGCGCGGACCTGGAGCCGCTGGCGGCCGCCGGCCGGGCGCTCAACGCCGAGCGCCGCATCGACCGCGACGCGGTCTGGCTGCTGCTGCTGCCGGCCCTGGAGCGCATCTTCGCCGTCCGGCGGGAGCCGGACGGTGGCGCCCTGGACGCCTTGATGGCCGAGCTGGGAGAGCCGCTGGAGCGCTTCGCGCTCTGGTGCGCCCTGGCCGAGGTCCACGGTCCGCGCTACACGCGATGGCCGCCTGCGCTGCGCCGCCCGGGACCGCGCGCCCTGCGCCGGCTGCTCGCCGAGAACCACGCGCGGGTGCGCTTCCACGCCTGGGTCCAGCTTCAACTGGACATCCAGATGGCGGCGACCGCCGCCGAGGTCGACCTGGTCACCGACCTGGCCGTCGGTGTCGACGCCGACGGCGCCGACGCCTGGGCCGACCAGGGCTCGCTCGCCCAGGGGATGCACGTGGGCGCTCCGCCCGACCTCTTCAACCCCGCGGGCCAGGACTGGGGCCTGCCGCCCTACGACCCGTGGAAGCTTCGTGACCTGGACTACGCGCCCCTGGCCCAGACGGTGCGCGCCGGGCTCCGCCACGCCGCCGGGCTGCGGGTCGACCACGTCATGGGGCTGATGCGGCTGTGGTGGGTCCCGGTGGGGCTGGGCCCGGCAGCCGGCGGCTACGTCCACCACCGAGGCGACGACCTGCTCGGCGTGCTCGCCCTCGAGGCCTGGCGCGCCGGCGCCTTCATCGTCGGCGAGGACCTCGGCACCGTGGACCCGGCCATCCGGGCTCCGCTCCGGCGGCGGGGGGTGCTGAGCTACAGGGTGCTCTGGTTCGAGGGCTCCGCCGCCCGCTTCCCGGTTCGCTCCCTGGCCGCCGCCACCACGCACGACCTCCCCACCCTCACCGGTGTCTGGACCGGCGCCGACCTCCGCCACCAGCAGTCGGCGGGCCGGGGCGGCGAGCTCGACACCGCCAACGCCGCCGTCCTGCGGGGTCGGATCGCGCGGCTTCCGGGGGTGGGTCCGCGGGCGCCCCTGGCCCGGGCTGTGGACGCGGTGCACTCCGCGCTCGGCGCCTCGCCCTCCCTGCTGGCCGTGGCCACTCTCGACGATCTGCTCCTCGTCGAGGAGCGGCCCAACCACCCTGGCACCATCGACGAGTGGCCCAACTGGCGCATCGCCCTGCCCCGCACCGTGGAGGCGATCACCGGTGACCCCGCCGTGAGGCGGCGGCTGCGCCGGATTGGCCGCCGCTGACCCGGTGCGTCACGTCTGCGGGCGGGGCGGCGCCTGGCAGGTCGGGCACCAGTAGGTCAGCCGGCCGGTCGCCCCCTGGTGGCGGGTTGCGATCGGCGTTCCACAGCGCCGGCAGGCACGTCCCCTGCGGCCGTGCACCGCTGTCGGCCGGCGCCCCCCCACCCCCTTGAGGTTGGCCTGCATGAGCCCACGCGCCACCTCGTAACACCGCCGCAGCGTGGGCTGGTCCAACGCCGCCACCGGCGTCCAGGGATCCAGGCGCAGCAGCCACAGCGTCTCGCAGCGGTGGATGTTGCCGATCCCGGCGCCGACCCTCTGGTCGAGCAGCAGCATGCCGACCTCCTCCTCCTGGCTGTGGGCGACCCGGTCGAGGATCCCCTGGATGTCGAGGTCGTCCGCCAGGATGTCAGGCCCCAGGTGGGCGGTCGGCGAGGGGCCGCGTCCCTCGCGGACCAGTTCGACGATGGGCGCGTTGAAGCACACCGCCTGGGTGCCGTCGTCCACCTCCAGCAGAGCGCGCATCTGGCGCCGCGGCCGCTGCCAGCGGTGTCCCGGGGCGTAGACGTGCCACGAGCCGGTCATGCGCATGTGGCTGTGGAGCACGAGGCCGCCGGCGAAGCGCATCAGCAGGTGCTTGCCCTGGGCCTCAACCCCGTCCACCCGGCTGCCCACCAACCGGCTCAACCCCGTGGGCTCGGCGTGCACCACGGTGCGTCCGGTCAGCCGGGGACGCAGCGCCGCCGCTGAGCGCCAGATGGTGTCTCCCTCGGGCATCCCCCCATGCTCCACGATCCCGTGACGCCGCGCCACGCCAGACCCCGCAGAATCCCGCGGCATGCGCATCGAGGGAACGGTCGAGCCGGCATTCGAGCCGGTCGCCGCGGTCTTCCGCACCAACCTCGAGGAGCGCGGCGACACCGGCGCGGCGGTCTGTGTCTACACGGCGGCCGCCGGGTCGTCGACCTGGTCGGCGGCGACTATCCGGTGGACGGTCTCCAGGTGGTGCGCTCGGCCACCAAGGGGGTGGTGGCCATCGTCGCCCACCGCCTCGCCCAGCGCGGTCGACTTGACGTCGACGCCCCGGTGTCCAGTGTCTGGCCGGAGTTCGCCACCCACGGCAAGGGCGCCATGCCGATCCGCTGGCTGTTCACACACCAGGCCGGACTGGCGGCGATGGCTCGCGCCCCGACCATCGAGGAGGTCACGGCCTGGGACCCGGTTGTCGAGGCCCTCGCCGCCCTGGCGCCCAACTGGGAGCCCGGCACCCGCCATGGCTACCACGCGCTCACCTACGGGTGGCTGGCGGGCGAGGTCCTGCGGCGCGTGACCGGGAAGAGCCCGGGCCGCCTCGTCGCCGAGGAGCTCGCCGGCCCGCTCGGGCTCGACTTCTTCCTGGGCGCGCCCGACGCCGCCATCACCCGCACCGTCCCCCTGCTCCCCGCTCCACCACGACCAGCCGGCGCACCGCTGGACCCGCTCCTGGCCGCCCTCGCCGACCCCGGATCTCTGGGCGCCCGCGCCTTCATGCTCCCGCTCTTCGCGCAGGAGGGCACCCAGGCCTACCTCCGCGCCGAGGTCCCCGGCGCCAACGGCGTCGGGGATGCCCGGTCGCTGGCGCGGCTCTACGCGGCCACCGTGAGTGAGGTCGACGGCATCCGGCTTCTCGACGACGCCACCCTGGCGCAGGCTGCGACCGTCCAGGCCCGGGGCGCCGACGCCGTGGTGGGCTACGAGACCGCCTACGCCACCGGCTTCCAGCGCCCCTTCCCGCTGCGGCCCATGGCCGGTCTGGACACCGCCTGCGTCGGCCACTACGGCATGGGCGGCCCGCTGGCGTTCGCCGACCCGCAGAGCCGGCTCGGCTTTGGCTATGCCACCCGCCAGGTGCAGTTCCACGACGGCCCCGACCCCCGCAGCCAGAGCCTGGCCGAGGCGGCGCGGGCCTGCGCCCTCGCCGCCATGTGACTGATCAGACCCCGGCGCGCGTCAGGCCGGCGGGCGCGCGCCCGGCGCCGGCCGTCGAGTTCCGGCGCTCGCCGTGGAGCACCAGCCCACGGGGGGTGAGCCCGAACCCGGCGGCGCGCAGCGCGGTGCCCAGGTCCGACTGGTGGGCGGCGACACCGTCGACGGTATGGATCTCCAGCCGCCCGCGGCGCTCCGCCACGGCGCGCAGGGCCGCCACCGCCTCGGCGCTCACCTCGGGGCCACCGACGGTGAGCAGCGAGCGCCCACCGCGCTCCAGGTAGAGCCTCAGCTCGCCTCCCTCGAGCACCACGTACGCGCCCGCGGCCCGGGCCGGCCGCCCGGCCGCGCCGCCGTCCCGCTCCGGCCATGGCACCGTGACGCCATAGGGGTTGGCCGGGTCCACGGCGCTGAGCAGCAACGCCCCACGCACTCCCCGGGTGGGCCCGTCACGGACCCCGCGCAGGCGGTCGACAGCCCCCGGCAGGGCGAACTGCGCCCCGCCCAGCCCCTCGATGAAGTAGCCGCGACGCACCCTCCCGGTCTCCTCCATGGCCCGCAGCACGGGGTAGAGCGAGGCGAAGCCGCCGGGGACCGCCTCTCCCAGCGCGGCCTCACGGACCAGCACGCCGTGCCGCTGCAGGAGCGTGGTGGCCAGGGCGTGAAGCCGCTCCGTCACCGGGGTCGCCGCCTCCAGCATGTCCGCCACCAACGACCACCGCCCCTGCGCCCGCGGCGGCGCCAGCCGCATCACCGGCCGGCGCCCCGGGGTCCGCGGCAGGGACCGGCGCGGTCCCAGGGCGCGAAGCGGTGCCAGGCTGTCGTTGGTCACCTCGCCCGCCCAGACCATGTCCCAGAGGGCGTCGGCCAGTTCCTCGACATCGCGGGTCGGGGCATCGCGCAGCAGATCGTGGAAGAAGGCGGCGCCGCGCGCCGTCAGTTGCTGCCGGAGGTGCTCGTGGAGCTCCGTGGCGGGCGTCTCGCCGGGGGTGGGGATAAGCCGGTGGGCGTCGCCGCGCAGGTACAGGGCGACGCGTCCGTCCCCGCTGCCGAGCGCCCCCCGCCCCACCCAGACCACCTCGCCCAGCGAGGCCAGCTGATCGAGCAACTGGGGCCGGTAGTCGGCGATGCGCGGAGCCAGGATGTCGCGCTCCAGCACGCTGGCCGGCAGCGCCACCCCCTGCAGCTGGACCAGGACATCGATGAGGCGATCGGTGCCGCGCACCTCCAGCCCGATGCCGTGCCACGCCGGCAGGAAGCGACCAAGGGTCTCCGCCGGCACCGCCTCGACCTCGCGCCGCAGCGCCGCCAGCGAGCGGCGGCGCAGGGTGCGGAGCACCTCCGGGTGGGTCCACTCCCGGCCGGAGCGACCCGGTCGGAACTCCCCGGCGAGCAGCTGCGAGGCGGCCACCAGCCGGTGGAGCACCTGCTCCACCGCCGCCGCGGGTACGCCCAACCGCCGGGCGGGATCGGCCGCGGTGAAGGGCACGTGGACGCGGGAGTAGCGCCGGACCAGGGCCTCCAGCGGCGCCTCGGTTGGCGCCCGGTGTGCCTCCGGCAGACCGACCGGCAGCGCGGCGCCGAGGGCGTCCCGGTAGAGGGCGGCGTCCTCGGACGCCACCCAGCGCTCCTCCCCCGCCACCCGCAGGCACACCGCCCGCCGGTCGCGCTGCAGCCCGCCCAGCCAGTCCGCCGTCACCCCGCGGGCCTCGGCTTCCGCCGCCGACAGATCGCCGAGCCGCCGGAGCAGGTCGTGGGCCTCGTCGGCGTCACGCGGCCACCGCTCCCGGGGCAGGCCCTGCAACTCCAGCTCCAGCAGCGCCACCGCCTCGGGGTCGAGGAGCTCGCGGAGCTCGGCCGACCCCAGCAGCTCGCTGAGCAGCTCGCGGTCGAGGGTCAGCGCCTGGGCACGTCGCTCGGCCAGCGGCTGGTCGCCCTCGTACATGAACTCGGCGATGTAGTCGAAGAGCAGCGAGCCGCTGAAGGGCGAGGCGCTCTCCGTGTCGGCGACCGCCAGCCGGACCTTTCGGCTGCGCAGGTCGGTGAGCAGCTGCTGCAGCGCCGGCATGTCGAAGACGTCGGCCAGGCACTCGCGGTAGGTCTCCACCAGGATGGGGAAGCCGGGGTGACGGGAGGCCACCTGGAGGAGGTCGGCGCTGCGCTGCCGCTGCTTCCACAGAGGGGTGCGCTCGCCCGGACGCCGGCGCGGCAGCAGCAGCGCCCGGCCGGCGTTCTCCCGGAAGCGCGAGGCGAACATGGCGCTGCCGCCCAGCTCGGCCGTCACCAGGTCGACGATCTCCTCGGGATCGAGGAGGACGATGTCGGGGTCGGGTGGGGAATCGACGTCGGGCAGGCGCAGCGCAAAGCCGTCGTCGGTGTGGATGGTCTGGACCTCGACCCCCAGCCGGTCGCGCAGCCGCGCCGCCGCCGCCAGCGCCCAGGGCGCGTGGACCCGCGCGCCCAGCGGCGTCAGCACGCACAGCCGCCAGTCGCCGAGCTGGTCGCGGAAGCGCTCGATGACCACGGTGCGGTCGTCCGGCACCGCGCCGGTGGCCGCCTGCTGGTCGCGGACATAGGCCACCAGGTTGCGAGCCGCCCCGGCGTCGAAGCCGCTCCGGGCCTGCAGCCCCGCCGCCGCCGCGGCGTCGTCCAGCGTCGCCAGCTGGCGCAGGGTGGCGCCGAGCAGCCTCCCCACCTCGACGGGCCTCCCCACGCTGTCGCCGTGCCAGAAGGCGATGCGGCCGGGCTCGCCGGGCGCCGGGACCACCTCGACACGCTGGGGGGTGATCACCGCCACCCGCCAGGAAGTGGCGCCGAGCATGAAGACCTCGCCCTCGCGCATCTCGTAGACCATCTCCTCGTCGAGCTCGCCGACCCGGCGGCCGGCCGAGTCGCCGTCGAACAGCGTCACCGGGAAGAGCCCGCGGTCGGGAATGGTCCCGCCGCTGGTGACCGCCAGCCGCTGGGCGCCGGCGCGGCCGCGGACGGTTCCCGCCACCCGGTCCCAGACCACGCGCGGCCGGAGCTCGGCGAACTCGTCGGCCGGGTAGGCGCCGGCCAGCATCTCCAGCACCGAGTCGAGCGCCCGGTCGCCGAGGCCGCTGAACGGGTAGGCGCGGCGGACCACGCGGGCCAGCTCAGCAACGCTCCAGGTGTCGAGCGCCGACATGGCGACGATCTGCTGGGCCAGGACGTCGAGCGGGTTGCGCTGGACGCGGGTGGCCTCGATGGCGCCGTCGAGCATGCCCCCGACCACCGCCGCGGCCTCCAGGAGGTCACCGCGGTACTTGGGCAGGACCACCCCCCGGCTGCGCTCGCCGACCTGGTGGCCGGCGCGGCCGATGCGCTGGATGCCGCTGGCCACGCTGCTCGGGGACTCGATCTGGATGACCAGGTCCACCGCGCCCATGTCGATACCGAGCTCCAGGCTGCTGGTGGCGACCAGCGCCGGCAATCGTCCCTCCTTGAGCGCGTCCTCGATCTGGACCCGCTGCTCGCGCGCGATGCTGCCGTGGTGGGCGCGGACCAGCTCCTCCCCCGCCAGCTCGTTGAGGCGGGCGGCGAGCCGC
>JRHI01000195.1_pt1 | contig 68525 bp, 75 predicted proteins | sample 215371 | NCBI WGS metagenome assembly JRHI01 (sample SAMN02929681, study PRJNA255918) | sediment metagenome | biome: cave system; feature: Ice Cave; material: Sediment; isolation source: sediment from deep within a dark volcanic ice cave with no known source of... ... | reverse complement strand
GCGGCACGGCGCGGCGAGGCCCGGCGAGGCGCGGCAGGGCACGGCACGGCGCGGCGAGGCCCGGCGAGGCCCGGTAAGGCCAGGCACGGCAAGGCAAGGCAAGGCAGGCGGGGCGTGGCGGGGCGCGGCCAGGCACGGCAAGGCAAGGCAAGGCAGGCGCGGCAAGGCCGGGCGCGGCAAGGCACGGCCCGGCGAGGCCCGGCTAGGCCGGGCAAGGTGTGGCAAGGTACACCAAAACGGGACCGAGGGGCTTCCCCTTTCACCCTCGGTCCCGTTTCTTTTATTTGAACGGCGGTAGCGGCGGCTCGTCCCGGCTTGAAGGGTCCACGATAGCCAGCAAAACGGCGTGCCGGTCGTCGAGTACCACGTAGGTTTCGTCAAAAACGGCGAAGGTTTTCGTGCCGACCGGCTGATCGCTAACCCCGCCGTCGAACATGCCGCCGTAAAGCACGAGTTTCATCGATCATTTGAGCGAGGCGTGCCAAGCGGCATGTAGTTGCCGCAAAGTCGGCACGACCTGGGCGTAACAAATCGGGCACGCTTCGGCCTGGAAAGCCACCGTGGGAGGAGCCGGCACAGGCGCAGCGGCAGCGGCAATCACCGCTTGGACGAGCGGACCGTGTTGCGGCCCATCGGTTTTCGGCGACGGCGCTGAGGCGCCACGCGGGTCCATCATCGGTGGGCGTTCTTCGTCCTTCATCGCCGCCGCCGCGGACTCGGGATAATCACCAGGCCGCCGTCCTCATGGACCTGCCAGGCTTCGCGGCCCAATTCGTTGCGGATCTTGGCGCCGCCGACCGCTGAGGTCGGTGAGGCGTTGCCAGCATTGCCACGTGGTTTCATCTTGCTCTTATCCGGTGCCGTCCCGCCTTTAGATCCGGCCCCGTCGGCGACGCTGGCGCGGCTTTTCGGGTTCGCCGGCCCCGCTCCACCGGCGGCTGCCGGATTGGGGACGATCATCGGGCCGAACGCCGGGTCGGTGATTTCGGGCAGCCCCTTCTTAACTTGCTCCATATCGCGGGAAACGACGTGCTCGGCGTCTTTGGCCTCGTCGGCGCCCAGTTCGACCTTGATGATGTCCTGTTCGTCGTCGTAGTTGACCTCATCGAATCCCATTTCCGAGTAGAACTGGGTCGCAGCCGTTCGCTTGGAGATCCAGTTCATCGACTCCCCACGAGCGATCATCGGCACGCGCACCTGGGCGTCGGCTTTGAGGATTTCCGGGAAACCAATACGCATTTCGGTATTGATGCCCGACGGCAGTTTGCCGTACTTGATGGCCTCTTGGATCACGTCATCCAGCAGCGGCCGCAAGAGTGAAGCGATGATGTCTTGGCGCTTTTCGAAATGCTTGCCGGCAGGCTCGGTGTTGACCAGCGCGGTCGCTCGAGAACCGCGGCCGCTGGCGGCACCCAGGTATTCACCGGGCACTCGCAGCCCCAAGGCGATGTGGTTGAGCAGGGCGTGGTGCGCCGTCCCTTCACCGCCGACTCGGCCCAGTTGCGGAGCTACCGCCTTGACATCGGCCTTGAGGTTGGTGAGGAAATAGGAACCGGCTTCAACCTTGCCGACCGGCAGGGACTGCTTGAAGCGGGCGATGTCGGCCGGCCCGCCGTCAATTTGATAGTGCCACTGGTACGCCGCCGCCGCTTGCTCCTTTTGCACCATACAGTCGAAGTAATCGCGTAATCTCTTCATCCATCCGAGCACGGTGTAGAGGTCGCTGATGCCGCGGACTTCCGACTCGCTGGCGTTAATTTTGAGGTGGCGGTATTGGCCGGCCGGGATGTGCCGGCTGACCCAGGTTGAGATCGCGTTGGCCGTACTGTCGGCGTACAGTTGATAACGGGTCTGGTAGCGCTGGACGAGGTATTTTTCGTCCTCGATGTCCTCGGGGTCGGTCACGACTTCCCAGATGGTGGCCACCGGCGCCAGGCGGAATTTGATGGTCCCATCCCCGCGTGGCAGTTTGCGAACGAACAGTTCGCCGTCGCGGGCCAGCGACAGGGTCCAGGAGTCTAGCCGGTCGTCCATGTTCTCGGCATCCCAGAACGTATCGACAACTTCTTGGACCTTGTCGTCCTCGCAGACGATATTGAGCCCACGACCCAGTACGAAGTCGCGAGTCACCTCGAGGCCGGCACGGGCGACCGGGTCGTGGCGGTAGGCCCACCACGACAGCGCCTGGGCCGTCCATACGTCGGAGAGAAATGATTGCTGGAAGGCGGGGCCGCCACGGGGAGTTTGTTCGTAGTCCAGGGTCGTGGTGTGGGACAGTTGGGCGAACGGCGCGTCGAAGTCCAGGTTAAAGAAGTCCTCGCGTAATTTCAGACCGGGCGCTCGGCGGTATCCGCCGTCGGGCCGCGGCTCCAGGAGCTCGCCGGCCTCCACCAGATTGAACTGGCGCAAAGCCGCTTCTTGAATGGGCGTCACGACGGCGTCGGTGTTGGCTCGCAGCACCTTGGCGGCCACTCGAGCCGTCTGCCAGCGATTCTCCCGGATCTTCTCATGGTCGATGCTGGCGCGGGCATCGAGCCCGCCCTCGACGTACTCCTGCGCCGACTTACCTTCCAAGGTGAAGCGCTCGGGCCGGCCGTCGCCGTCTTGCGTTACGACCTCCATCTGCACCCGGCCGGCGACAAACTGCTCGTGCAGGACCTGGGGCGGCGGCCGAAATCCATCGGGCGGCAGATAGGCGTCCTGATCGGGGGTGTAGAGGTCGCGTTCGAGGACCTCGACGAACGGCCGATTCGCATCCGCCTCGACCTTGCCGTTGCTCTCGCCGACTCTCACGGTTCGCTCACAACGGCCGTAACGGCATCGGTTCCCAAGAGACGGTTCAAGGCGTCGACGGCGACATTCACTGCGACGAGGGCGTCCAGGAGTTCATCTGCGTCGATGAAATCCTCAGGTGGGCCGGCAGCGCGGCGGGCCAATTCGGCATCGTCAATCATTATTTGTGGCCGCACGTGGGGCAACGACCGCAGGTCGGGCACGGCAGTTGCGGCAGATTCGAGGGGCCGGGATAAGCATTGGGCAGGAACGGGACGGTGATCGGCAGCGGGTTCAGTGGGCAGTAACCAATGGCGTGCGTGGTTTTGCACAGGAAGCAATTTACCAGGCCGCTCTGGGTGAAGTTCATTGCCTTCATCTCACTCCTGCCTCCTCGTGAGTGCGGGCTGCGGTCGGGCCCGGGACAAACTGGGCGCCGCCGCTCTGCTCGGCCTCAACGGCCACCAACATGCAGGCGTCGCTGACCACGTCTACTTGGTCCTTATATTTCCCGGCCGGAAATCTCTCTAATTCGTCCTCGAAGTCGGCCAGCCACACGGCGTTCGCCAAATGGTAGACGGCGCCAGCTGAGTACCGTAAGGAGGCGAATTCGGCCCGGTCTTCCTTGGTTTCCCGATTGCGCTTGATCGGTTTGACCGGCAGGCCCTCCCGCAGCGCAAACTGTATTAAACTCCCCTGGTAGGCGACATCCTCGACGCCGATGGGGATGGGACGGAATTTGCGAAAGACCGCTTTGAGATGTGACAGGTGCTCCGTGGTCGGATCTTGGTTGCGTAAAATATCGACGACGAGCAAATCGCGATGAGGAGTCATGGCGAAGGTCCCGACGACGAAGTAGGCCGAGTCTTTGTTCTTCCCGACGTTCACGTCGACAGTGGCAAAAACTCGGCACAGCCCCAGCGGGAAGCTGGAAACCAGTTTGTCAGCCCGGTCCCACAGGCTGACTATGCCTCCTTGTGCGGTATAGTAGCGGAACCACTCGCGCCGGAATACCGATGCTTCACGGGCCCGGGGCCTCCCTTGATAATTCGCCGCAAAGATGCGTGGTGAGCGTTGCCGTTGAGTCTCAAGGAACTCAATGGGTTTGAGTTGCGGGACCAACGCTTCCCCATACTGACGGCCGAGAGCATCGTGATATACCAGGCCCTTCACGGCACCCTCTTCACCGTCTTCCAGCGCGATTGCCGGCAGGTCCAAGACGGTGAAGGGAGTGCCGTCGGCGATGGCCTTATTGAGCACCCGGCCGACCAGGTCGTCCTCATGCCAGCGGCTCATAATCACGATGGTGGCGGTGCCGGGGTTCATACGGGAGGTCAGGTCCTCGGTGTACCAGTTCCATAGCTCGTCCCGCATCCGGGGGTTCTCCGCATCGGTAGCCAACCCGATCGGGTCGTCGATGATCGCCAAATCGATGGTGCGGCCGGCGAGTCCTGAGTTGACGCCGCCGCAGTAGAAGCCGCCGCCGGTCGGACGGCCGTCGGCGTCCATGAGATCCCACCGGCTCGCAGCGCTCGAGCGCGGGTCCACCCGCACCCCAAACACGCTGTTGCCGACCCGCTCCATAAGGTTGCGGGCCGGCCGGCCGATTTTGTCCTCGGCGTACCCCTGGGTGTACGAAAAAGCCGCGACATTACGGGAGGGGAACAGTCCCAAGGTCCAAACCGTATTGCCTACCGAAGCAAGGGCCGTTTTTCCGTGCTGCACCGGGACGGACATCACTAGCAGCTTGGTTCGACCCTCGGCAACGTCAACTAAGTGGCGGCTGATCTCCAGATGCAGCGGGTACGGATACCACGGAACCTTATGCTTTTGGGTCGCCGTCCACAGCAGGCCGGCCGGTGAGGTCAGCGCGTACAGCTTTTCCGCCTCGACCTCCGGCAGTTGGCCGAGCAGATACTGGCGCGCCTTGGAGTAAGCTCTCTGCCGTTTGGACTGCGGCGGCTGCGAGGGCATCGTTTAACTTCCTCGAGGCATCGACGCTGCCGCGGATGCGCCCGGCGGCCTCTTTGCCGGCGTCGACCAGATGAATCGGGCCAATGTTCGCCTCCGACATGTCCACCTTGTTCCGGCCAAACTCAGCCGGATACCGGCGCTCCAAAATCCAGGCCGCCGCCTGCCAGGTCCCGCGGTTGGCCGCCTGCTCGATGCGGGCCAGGTTGACCTGGCGCATATTGCTGCACGCTTTTTGGGTCGCCATCGCAAAGGACGGGTGCATCTTGCACCACTTCCGGTAGGTGTCGCTACTGATGCCACCGGCCGCCGCCGCTCCGGCGATGGATTCCCCGAGCGCGAGCGCCCGCAGGATCACGTTAACCACATCGGAGTCGAACTTGGTGGTGAGCGCTCGAGGGCGAGCCATAATCAACCTATTTCCCCACCTTTATCCCCAGAATCCCTCTGAACGTCCCTGCGAGATTCGATCGCCTCCCGCAAAAGAGCCGCCAAAGCCTCGACCATCTCGTCACCACGCGTATCCGGATAACTCACCATCGTGCTTACCAAACTCATCGCCGCTTTGAGCTTGTCACCCTTGCTCGACACCATCGCATTGCGGTAAATCAACGTCGCTGGCACCATCCGGGCCACTATTTACCCTCCCCTCCGGGCGATCCGCGAACTCACTAAGGGCAGGCCATGCGGGCGTCGCCGAGGGCGCAAGCGCGTCTTAGCGATTATTTCAGCCGTTACCAGGGGATGCTATGCCAACCGGGCGCCGATAATCCCAGAATGACTGTGCGAGTACCTTCCGTTCGGCTAAGACATAAGAACCGCAAGAAATGAAACAACTGATCGTGCTTCTCGCGGCATTCGCCTTCGCGGGTTTTGCAAGCTTCAACAGTCTAGCGTTGACGTTTTCGTCGTTTCGGTTCGCCATTGTACGCGCTGCGTAATCGTAGGACTCGCCTGCGGGCTGAGTCTCGCAACCTTCGCGCCAAACGATCTGCCCGTTAATCTTGACCACCGCGCCAGGGGCCTGAACGGCGATCACCGCTGCGGCGTCCTCGGGATAGCGGAGGCTTGCGACGTGGATTTTTCGGCGTAGACTTTCCAAACTAGTGCGCTCATTTTGGCTCCTCTCGGTTACGGGGGTGCCCTCAGTATACGCCTCCGCCCTATAAATGTCCAGTGCCATACTAGACCCACCCCTACCACGTTCCCCGGCTCCCAAATTTTCTAAAAAAATTAGGCCCGGATCCACGTAGGAAGAGTTCGACGTGGAGGGAAGCCAACGGTAAGAAGGTGGCGTGGCGGGAGCACGACGGCTGAAAAGCCGGGCTCCAGGATACTGCACCACATACGGCGGGAACCGCCTGGGCAAGCACTCGGCTAGGCTGAACACCGCCCTACAGCGCGGCACATAGATTGATAATAAGCTAGCCCGGCGGCAAGCCGATGGGTTACCCATTCCGACTTGAAGGCGGTTGTCCTTAACAACCAAATTGCGGCAGTTCCCCAACAGGCCGGCGAAAATACTTGAAGGGGTAGGGGAAGAACCTCTTGCGTTCTTAATTCCCCCCATTATACAAACCGGAGGCCACAAGATATGCAGTCCAAATACGCGCAGTCCAAAAGACCACCAGCCAAAAGAACACGGGTTGCTTCCCGGTTCTACCGTAGTCAGGAAATCGACCAAAAGAATTCCGACCCCAAGCATGAAGCCAGCGTGAACGCCTTCCTGAAGAAAACAGATCCGCAATACACAGAATCACTGAAACCTAAAAAGCTCCCGAATTTCTTGCACCCCTTCAAACTACGACCCGCGAAAAAACCTACGGTTTGTAACGCCAAAGCCTACGAAGTACGCAAACCGAAGCCCTGGGAACTTAAGCGACAAGGTTAGCAAGCCGGTCTACAAATTTTATAAGCGACAGTGAGCGGGGCCCGACGGATTTCCGACCACCCCGGTTCGGAAAGGCGTCGGACCCGCATGGAGGACCCGTCGAAGTCCTTGCTTGCCTTGGGACCGTTAGGTCCCGTTGGGACCTCCCGGTCCCGTCGGCAGGCGTTTATTCGGTTGCTTGCGCGACGGCCACAAATAACTGTTTGTGTGCTTCGCAGTAAGGGACCGTATGGTAACAAAGTTAGTTCGAGTTAGGCGTGGCTTCGCCAGCCTCGAGCCGGACGAAGCTCTTTACTATGCTCGCTCGAGCTTGCTTCCTTTCGGGTGCAGTGTGCAAGCGGGCTTTGGCTTGGGTTGGTGTTTTAGGTTATGGGTCGTTGGTTTGGGTTGTGGGTTTTAGGGTTGCGGTTTGGGGGCTGGAGTAAGCCGGGATCCCAAGGGGTCGTTGTGTGTTTTTGGTTGCTTGGGTGGGTCCTACGGGTTGCTTTGATAAAGATTGGTCATTGGGGTGCGTTTGCTAACTAGCATCGTCCCTCTTCAGTAAGGCAAGCGTCTTAGAGCACCTGGGGCGTTTGGCGTTTGGCGCGCCTCCGGTCCACGCTAAAACGAGCGCCTTGCCCTATAGGAGCCCTCAGGGCGCCCTTTAGGGGCGCATGTACTCCAGAGGCCATTTGCACGCCGAAAGGGGCTCATCTCGCCCAGAAACCCCCGGGCATTCACGCTTAAGCAACCAAGCCAATAGTCTTTGTAAAGAGTGCGCTCAACCCTCACAGATGGCTGGACTTTTCTACGGGAGCGGCGCATAATGGGGGCACCCCGTAATCCGAAAGGAACCCACATGACCATCCTAGACTCCCACCTGAAAGGCCCCCGTAAGATGAAGCGTCACTGGTTTCTAGTTTACTGCTTTGTGCTGGGCATCGGCACGGCGTTCATGCTCGGATGGATCTCAGGCCGCATGAACGTGGCGCAATCCACCTGCGACCGATCCCAAGCGCGCCCGCAGGCGCTCCACCTCATCGGAAGCTATGAGCAATGCATCTTTGCCGCAATCACTCGCCCGGAGGAAAACGCCCCATGACCCACGACCAAGCAACCCAAATTGCAGCCGAACGCGGCATTAGTTTAGCCCACGACTGCAACGAAAAGGACCCGGCCTGTCGCTGTATGTACGACGACGAAGAGGACATGCACATCGATGGGCACGCACCGGGCGATGGCCGCTGCGATAACCGCGCCATCCACAGCGCGTGCAGCCACGACTTCACGACCCTTGGGATCACAAAGGCCACGAAACGATGAACCAAGCCGAGCAATACCTCGAGGAAGCGCTCAACTATCGCTCGAGCCGTCCACCAGTCCGCCTGGACCAGCGCGTTCTGTCCTACGAATTTCGCGACGGCTCGAAATTGGTCGCGTACTCGAACAAGCCGGACATCGTGGGCTGGGACGTTTTGCCACCCCCGCGCATCGTTGGGCAGGCTTGGGATATGCTGCCGCGGTATGTTCGGGCCTCGCCGTGCCCGGGCTGCGGCCACGATGCCCTGCACCGACGCGACGTGGCCCTGTGCGAGGCCGAAGGCTGCGAATGCGACCAAACCACCGTCAACGACTTCTGGAAGGCGATTGCCGAATGAACGACCACGACAACCACCCAACCCAAATCGCCCCAGTACTGGGAGGACCTTGGATAGTGGAATACGTCAAGCCGCCACAAGCTCCGGGTAGTGGTCCCTTTTGAAATTTCGGCCGCTAAGTGTCGTCGGGTTCGAGCTCGTCGGGCGGTGCCGTAAGCATCGGACCAGTCAGGGACGTGGGGCCGACTGTTGCCATATCTTCGCCTAGAAGGTAAGCGTTAACGACCCGCCAGCGATTCTGCTCATTCCCGCGACCCGAGAAGTCCCCGACCTCAGCTGGCCGATACATCGGCGATCGAGCGTGACTGTTCGGTGGGAATCATTTTGCACCGGCCGTTTGCGCGGGAAGGTGCTTCGCGTGATACGATTACCGAGATGCTGGTCGAGAAGAACCGGCATGGCGCGCAGTTCGCGAACATCCACATGCGTTGGGTTGGTGAAACGCAGAAGCTCTGGGACATGACCGAGAGCGAGCGGCACAATGCACCGTGCTGCGCAAAGGACAAGCGATACAGTTATGTTGACGAGGAGGACGAATGACAGAAAAAAAACCGAGGTGGACACGCGAGGCAGGGGTTGTGTCGGCGTCGTTGGTTGTGCCGGCGGTGCGGCTAGTGGCGTTGGTGGCGGGCCCGCTGACTGAAGATGATGGCAGCAAATCCGTGTATGTCGATCGATATATCGTGTTGGCATTATGTTGTCGCATTGTTCGGGAATTTTCTAAGATGGGGGGCGAGTATCGTGGTGGTGGCATGCGCGGGTTGCGTGCGGCGAATTGGCACGAAGAATTACCGGAAGTGGAATTTGAGGGCGTCGTCATTCGCGAAGGGCGGTTGATGGGACTTGGCGACCGTTTGCATTTCGAAGATGAGGACATCGTTATGATTGAGTGCCCGTGGCCAGTCGAAGAAGATGATCGTCGTTTAGCCGAACACGAGGAGCGCCTCCGCGAAAAGGTTCGCAAGTGACGCCGATTGATCTCGTGCTTTCTCGCCTGCGCAATGTTAAGGGGCGCGGGCCGACGTGGTATTCAAGTTGTCCCAATTCGTCGGCGCATTCGCACGGCGATGCCAAAGGGTCAATGACGGTGACTCGGCTGGCTGACGGTAAGGTGCTCGTGCATTGTCACCGATGCGAGCAGCAAGATGTCGTCGCCGCGATGGGACTCCAGATGGGGGACTTGTATCCCGACAACAACCGGCAACTCGCGGAGTATTGGCAACCGCGATCGCCGGATCCGGTGAACGAGGCGCCGACCTGTGAGCAACGTGCGAAGATCGCGGCGCTGTGGGACGAGACCCAGCTGCTCACCGATCAGGCCGTAGCGTACCTGCGCTCGCGCCGCATTGCCGCTGATGCCGCTGATTCCAACGGGGTGCGCTCGCATCGAAATTGGTTGGGCGGCGGCCCGGCGATCATCTTCCCGGCGACCAACCCCGCCGGCGAGCTCGTCGCCTTGCAGGGCCGGTACATCGATTCCAAGGGCGGTGACAAGTTCATGTCGATGGGGCCGAAGTCGTTGGGCGCATACGCCACCGATTGTGCATGGTCGCATGAAATGGTCGCGATAACCGAGGCGCCGTTCGACGCGCTTTCCCTGGCGGTCTGCGGGTTGCCAAGTGTGGCCCTTATGGGATCGTCGGCCAAGGGGTGGCTGGCCTCAAGTCTGAACCGTCTACGATGCAAAGTCAAGTGCTTGCTGATTTCAAAAGGGACCACTACCCAAGCTCCGGAGGGGCTCCAATTCGAGCCGCCACCCAAGGCCGCACCGGAGACAAACACCCGCCTCCTGCGCGAGGTGGCGCACGCCATTCGCGCGCACGCTCGACGCATCGAATCGGATTGCGGGAATACCGACCAGTACGAAGCCGAGAAACCGGTCGTCGAGGAGTTGATGCGAGTCGCGGCGGCCGTCGAGCGGTTCGAGCCACCGGCCGGCCGCAAAGCGCCGCGCCTGCGCTTCCCGCGCCGCTAGGGAGATGGCGGCTAAAAACCATACTCCCAAAAACGAAACTTTTTTCGGATGGTGTGGATTTTTGAAAATCCCGGCCCTGGCCTTATGGGACTTTGCGCCAATCGGTTTCAAACATTTTTTGGGCGTGCTGCAAACTTTGCCGGCCAGCACAGACCGAAACCTTGGCGCGGTTCTCCTTAGCGTCTTTAACCTTCGCCTCGGCACTGGGCTGCGGCCAAAGGTTCGGTAACGTATCGGAGCCGCCCAGCTCTCGCGGCACGAGATGGTCGAGGGTGTACTTGCGGTGCCCTTTGACATATGTTCCGACTGAGTGACCGTTTTGGACCCAGGCCTGGAGCCGTAAGGCGGAAATGCCCTGGCGCGGGCGTTTGACTAAGTACCCTGGTGAGCAGACCAGCATCGTGTTCGTGCTGACGACTGCACCCGGCGTATGCACCGGCATGAGCAGGGCGAGCAGGAGAGCTACGCTGGCGAGGAGCATCGGCGGCGCTTACCTTTCGCTACGGTCGTAGCCGCTTTCCGGGTCGACCGTGATGCGGGCGAGCCCTTGAGGGCGCAATCGGTTGGCTGCGAGATCGGCAACGACGGTACAGATTTCAGTAGGCGAGCGGCGGAGTTCCCGAGCCAAAACTCCAGCGACCAGAACCACCAGACGGCGTCGTAGATGTTCGATGTCGCCGTGGTCGAGCGGGCCGGTTCGATTTGGGGGAGGCTCATAACTTTTACTTTCGGGCGGATCGGGCGGAGCGGGCAGGACGACGATGGCGACCGGGACGGCGGCCCGCAGGTTGGCCCGGCGTTTTGCCCGGGCGATGGAGGCGGGATTGATACTGCGGTGACAATAGGGGCAATTCGACAGGTCGAGGGCGGCGTCAGCCACGGGCGCGTGGCTGCTCCGGGTGCTTGGGCGGGTCGAGGCGCTGCAGGCGGTTACGATACTCGTTCATTAGGGCGAAGTATTCGCGGCTGATTTGCCGTTCGCGGGCCAGGGCCATCGCGCAGTCTTGCATGTCGCCGTGGAGGCGCTCGAAGGTGTCAAGCCGGTCGATGAGCCAGACGATATCGCGGTAGTCCTGGTTGCTCCGCTCGGGAGCGGGAACGGTAGTTAACCGTTCGCGGATCTCCTTAAGACGCTCAGCGTTACTAGGAACCATCGATTCAGGTGGCCGCCACCAGTTCAGGCTTGACCTTACCGTTGCGTGTACGAGTGAGTTCATCGCGATAAGCAACCATGAGCAGATACCATTCGCGGCTCACTTCGCGTTCGAGGGTGAGGGCGGCTGCATAATTATTCAGCGTTTGCAAGGTGGTGGCGAGCGTTTCGAGGCCCGAGACCGAAATGCTGAGTTGGCCGTTGAAGTTATCGAACCAGTCCAGCATGAATTCAAGGTCTTTCCAGGGCTGGGTACGGCGCTGGCGGTCGTCGACGGCGGCCACGCGGGTGCGGATCTCGGCGAGGCGCTGGGAGTTAGGTGACGACTCCATGTAACGGAAACACTTTCAGGCCAAGGGCAAAAATAACGACCCACGGCAGCCACCGCAGGCCATGATAGCCGTATGTTGGCCCCGCTGCCGGCGTCACCAAATTCAAAATGGCCCAAACCAACATGAGGACCCAAAAAACGACGACCAAGATTCCCATGCGCTATCCTCTTCTTGACCGCAGGCTGAGTGGAGTGGTCCTGGGACCCTGCGATGAAAGTCACGGCAAAACCTGCCGCTCGTCTGCTTGAAAGAGACCGCTTCAACGTGGTACTGTGGCAATGGCACGGCTTGGCAGGGCCCGGCATGGCACGGCAGGGTAAAGTAGGGTAGGGCCAGGTGGGGCAGGGCTAGGTACGGCAAGGCATGGTGAAATGGGTTGAGTCGAAAAGTCTCAATCCATTTCCTTTTCATCCCCTTCTTAACCAGACGCCGCTGACCGTAAGGAGCGCGACGATTGTGGCGAGTGTCGTGGCGACGACGCCGACCCCGACTCCTGCGAGAAAAATAAGAAAGTTCCCTGTCACGAGTCCCTAGCAGTTCTGTGCGTACTCGCACGGGGCGAGAATTTGCATACGGTCGACGGGGATGTCGGAGAAGTCGAAATAGAAGCGCCCGCCGCTGGCTTGGATTCCGTCGCGGGCTGCAACGTCGATCCACGGGTTCGGGGCGCCGAACGAGGTCCAACTCTCTTTGGCTTGGGCCTGAAAGCCGATGCCGCCGCCGTTCCCGGTGTCGGCAAAGAACCCGCCGTAGGTGGCCAGCGCAATGGCGACGGTCTTTTCGTGTTGGCTCCAGCCGGTGGCATTAATTTCATCGGGGCTCATGTTCAGCCGTAACCAGTCGCCGTAGTGCGGCCACGGACCGCGACCCATGTTTTGGTTGGTGGCGCCGTTGGTGCAACCCTGATCGGTCGGGTCGACGCCCGGCGGGACTGTCGGGTCGTCGAGGCAGTTGATAAAAAGCTGCAAGCCATTGCCGATGCGATTGGCGAGCAGATCTTGGGGCTTGAGGATGGAGGTTTGGGAAGCCATCCCACCGTGGTTGCCCTGCATCCCGACCAGTACATTGTCGCCGCTATTGGCGTCTTTACAATTTCCCCAGGCGATCGAGTAGTCGCCGCCGTTGCCGCTGGGCGTATCGGGGGCCTGCCAGAAGTCACAGTAGCGGCCGATGGTCTGGTCGAGTACCGATAGGTGCCCATCGGCACCGACCTCTTTACGGGCGCCGTTAGGGATACGGACCTGCTTGCCGCTCGCGCCGCAACCGCCACCGAAGTCATGGCACGAAATAGTATAGAGCGGGTCGCTGGCATTTGAAAAGTAGATGGGCATATTGTAGTCGAGGTCGCCGTTGCCGACGCCCGACACGATGCTCTCAACCTGAGGCCAGGTCGCTTTGATGGAGGCTATAGCGCCGGCCGAGTAGTCGGCGATGTGCGGATTAGCCGGCAATTTACGGTTGAACGGGGAAACGAAGCCGGGCATCTGCCAGCCGGCCGGCGGGGAGATGCCGTTGGCAACGTCCCAGGGGCCGCCGGCGGTGGTGTTCGGCGTGGGTATAGCAACAGGCGTGGGACTAGCGGTAGGCGGCACTGGGGGCAACGGAGAGCCCGGAAACGGCCTCTTGGCGAACTCGATGGCTGTGGCGTGCAGGGCGGGGGCATCGATCAGATTGACGGCTGCTCGAAAGAACAGCCCGACAGCCGGCGCCAGGCCCGTGCTCGTGGTGAACTTGACGGGGAGGCAACCATAGGGCGGGATGATGTGCAGGCCACAGTTGGTGTCGACATTGCCGGGGTGGACGCCCGAAACGAATCCCAGATAGTTCCAGGGGACAGCCGTGGGCGCGGTGGGCGGCGCACTCGGTGAAGTGCTGGGGCGAGGGAGGGGCGTGGGCGAGGCGCAGGTGACCGTGGTGGTCGTGGAACTATTGGGCTGAACGGTAATCGGACCGTTGCACAGCGTGGTAAAGGCTAAGAATGGCAGCATCAGCAGTTCCCCTGATTTTGGCAAGTTGGCTCTAAGACGTGCATGTGGCTGACAAAATCGAAGTTGGCGGGCGCCCAGTCGAATGGGTAGCGGCCCTGATTGTCGATGTGGGAAAAGCCGTTGGCCTGAGCGATGCCGACCCACGGGTCGGGAACGCCTGCCAGCCGGTAGCCCTGGTTACCGGGGGTCTGGATGCTCAGGCCGTAGCCCGGGCCGGATGCGTCCATCCGAAATCCACCGTATTTATGCAGCGCCTTGAGTAGGACGGCCTGATAGGCGGGCGCTCCGAGCGCATCTACCTCGGCGTCGGTCATATCGTTCCACCACCGCATGCCATAGGAGATCCCGCCCGCATCGCAGCGCGAGTCGCTGTCGATGGCCGGAGCTACGAATTGGCCACTGCCGCAGGCTGAGCCAACCAAGAACAGCGGGCCGGCGAGCGCGCCGGCATTGATTTCCTCACCGCGCACCAGCCCAACCGAAAGCGGGTTGTTGCCGGCCGTTGCGGAGCCGTCGACGCCATTAGCCCAGCCCGCTGGCTTGACGCCGCTGCTGCCGATGGTAGAACTCGTCCCCGAGGACGTAACCAAAGAGCCGTTACCGACGGAGTGCACGTCCCAGAAGTCATATTCCGTGTTGCCATCGACCACGCCTAAATGGTGATCGGTGCCGCCGGCTGCTTGAGCGTAGGCTGGCAGGTGGACGGTTTTGCCTTCGACGCTCGCGCAGGTGGTGGTGGGGTACTGCGGCCACGAGCAGTGGACGGTCAAAACCGGGTCGCTATCTTTCGCAAAGTAGATCGGATGATAGTAGTCATATTGCTCGCCGAGTTCTTGGTCGACGATGAACGCGGTGGCGAAGTGCCCTTCGGCGGCAACCCAGGCGGCAGAATTGGTGGCGATCTGCGGGTTGGCCGGGACCTGCGATGACCACGAGCCGCTATACCGCGGCCAGCCACCGGCGACCGGGCTCGGTTGCGGGGTCGGTTGCGGGGTCGGAGCGACCGTGGGAGCGGACGTGGGAGCGGACGTGGGAGCGGACGTGGGAGCGGGCGTAGGCGTGGCCGTGGGCTTCGGGCTCGGCGTGGCGGTCGGAGCGGCGGTCGCGCAACTGAACGACCGGCCGGTGATGACGACTGCGCCGACGCAGCGGCGCTGCTCTAGGCGGCTCTGGCCGGTGCCGGGTAGGGCTTGGTTACCGCTGGCGGCACCGCAGCCGACGAGCGCGAGAACGAAGAGGCCGACGACTCTTAGCATGTGGATAAGATTCGACGGCCCTGTTCATAAAGTCGTCAGCCCTGTCCGTTTAGAGGCAGTTGGACGGCCGGCCATCGCGCAAGGCGAGGGCCACGCACGGGTCGATAATCTGAATCCGATTCACCGGGATATCGGGAAAGCCAAAGAAGAATTCATTCCCAAACTGGGTCGGGGTGATGCCGATGCCATCACGGCTGGCAACGTTACTCCACAAGTTCACACCGCCAAAAGCCAGGCGCGATTCTTTCGCCTCGACTTGAAACCCGAGGCCGCCACCGTTGCCAGTGTCCATCATCCAACCGCCATAGGTGGCGAGGGTGATCGCGACGGTCTTTTCATACTGCGGCCACGCCGTAGCGTTGATTTCACCGACGGTCATGTTCAGCCACAGCCAATCGCCGTAGTGCGGATAGGGGCCGCCAGTGAGAAACAGATTGTTCTTACCATTGGTGCAGCCTTGGTCGGTCGGATCGGGCGCGGGGTAGACGGACGGGTCGTCCAAGCAGTTCAGGAACAACTGAAGTCCGTGGCCGATGTTGTTGCCCAGCAGGTCCTGCGGCGAGACTATCGACGATTGCATGCCGATTCCACCGTGCGTGGCCGACGAGTTGGTCAAGTCGGTGAGGGGATTGGTGTTGGCGTCTTTGCAGCTTCCCCAGCCGACGCTGAGAGCGCCGCCGCCGCTGATCGTGGCCGGTGGGTAATAGAACTCGCACATGCGGCCCAGTGCCTGATCGAAGATCGCCGTATGCCAATCGCCCTGACTTTCACGCAGAGTTCCATTGGGAATATGAACCTGCTTGCCGATAGCCTGGGGACAACTGCCGCCGTAGAGATAGCAACTGATAGTGTAGAGCGGGTCGCTGCCGTCGGCTTTGGCGTAATACATCGGCAAGTCATAGTCAAGGTCGGCCAAGGTCACGCCGGCTTTGAATGTCTCGAAACTGGGCCAGCGTGCGACAACGGCGTTTATCGTGGCGACCGAGTACGACGCGATAACCGGATTGGCCGGGACCTGGTTATAGGCTGGCGACTTGAAGCCGGGGATGATGTAGCCAGCGCATGGGAAGATGCCGGCGGCGCCATCGAAGGGGCCCGAGCAGGGCGGCGGCCCCGGCGTCGTCGTGGGTGATGGAGTCGGGGTCGCTCCAACAATCGGGCACGTCCCCTGCTGTTCGCAGGTCGGGTTCAAGGCGTGAAGATGCTGGGTCAGGTCGATGCCCGGTAAGTTAATGTCCAGTTGATAGCGATTAAGCGGCGGGGTGCCGCCGGTGTTGTAGTATGAGCCCGCCGCTTGAGCGATCCCGATTAACGGGTTGACGGTGCCGGTTTGCAGATACTGAATGGTCGGAGCGCCCAGCGGCCCCATACCCACGCCGCCCACGTCCATCTGAAATCCGCCGTATTTATGCAGCGCCTTGGCGATAATTTTCTGATGCGGGTATGCCCCGGGCCAGGCGTCGATTTGAGCGTCAGTCAGGTCCAAGTAATACCGAGTGCCGTGCGGAGCCCTGTCTACATACGGCGCCCCGCAGTCGCCGTCTTGGTCGTTCGCCGGCCAAACGGGACCCGCCCCGGGTGCTCCTCGGTTCGAACACCTGACGACGATAGATATGGCGTGGTCGATGACGCCCGCGTTAATTTCTTCGCCCCGGATTAACCCGGCCGAGTTCGCGAAACCGGCGGCGGTCGAAGCGCCCTGGTATGTGGGCGGTGGCGGCGGCCCATAGTTATGACCACTGGTGTCATAAACCATGCCGCTGGTGACGTGGAAGAATCCGGCTTGCGTCGCTCCCGGCCCGCCTAGCTCTGCCTGCCAAAAAGAGTATTCTTGGGTGCCATCGGGAGTTATCACGCTCATGTGCCCGTCAGTGCCTGCGGCCGGACGAGCGGCAACCGGGATTTGGATGGACCGGCCTTGGATGGTGCTGCATGAGTACAACCCCGGTGGCTTGCTGAGGTCGCAGTTGATGGTGAAAAACGGGTCGTTGGCCTTAGCGAAATAGATCGGATGCGAATACTCGTAAGTGTTGCCGCCCACGTCCGTATAGACGAACAATAATCCGAACGAAACATTGCCCGGCGTGGCGCCGTTTTGCGACAGCAAATTGGTGACGATTGCCGTCGAGTTGCTGATATAGGTCGGGTTGGATGGGATGGGTTGATTGAGCGCGCTGCCTGGAACGGGCGCGGCGACTGAGTAATACGGCCACGTTCCATAGGGTATCGCCGTGGTAGTGGGCACCGGGGTGGGCACTGGGGTCGTGGTTGGCAGCGGCGTTGGCACCGGGCCGCCGCAGGTCCCTTGATTGTTGCAGTCCGTCCAGTCGAGCACTTTCATTTTCTGGCTGTAATTGACGCCCGGGAGGTTGTAATCGACCTCGTAGCGCCCGAGGGCGTCGTTGTGGGCGATGCCGTTGGCTTGAGCGAGCGCAACCCACGGGTCGGGTTTTCCGGCCAGCCGGTATCCCTGATTTCCCGGCGGCTGGAGGCTCATGCCAGTGGCGCCGCTGGAGTCCATGCGCCACATGCCGTAATGCGCGAGCGCCTTGTTGATGATGCGGGCGTACAGCGGGGCGCCGGTCGCGTCGATTTCGGCATCGGTCATCTGCAAGACCCAGTGCGTTCCCATCATCGGGTGATTGCCGGCACAGTACTGATTCGCGCCGACGGCTGGATAGACCGCAACTCCATTGGTGCAGGAGCGCCCGACGAAGAAGAATCCGTGGTTGATGACCCCGGCATTAATTTCCTCGGCGCGGACGAGCCCATTGGCCAGCGACGCGCCGCCGGAAGTGGCGCCGCCTTTGGTCCCTGCGTCCCAGCCGACCGGCGAGTAGCCAAGGCCGGTCGTCGAGAACGCCTGCCCAGACGACACGGTCAGCGTGCCGCCGGTGCCGCTCGGGTTGCCGTAGCTGTAGAAAAAGAAGTCATATTCGGTTAGCCCGTCGGGGGTAATGACGGACATGTGGCCGTCGGTCCCGCCCGCATGTTGAGCGTAGGCCGGGATGCGAATTTGCGTGCCTTCTATCGGGTCGCAGCGCGTGAAAAAGGTGATGTCGGCACAGTGGATCGTATAGAGCGGGTCGGTGTTTTGCGCGAGATAGACTGGGTGATAGTAGTCGTACTGCTCGCCGACTTGCGCGTCGGTAATGAACATCAGACTAAAACTGTTATTTTCGTCCAGGACCCACTGCGCCGACTCGGGCCGAACAATGGGGTTGGGCGGCGCCGTCTTTTGGAAGGCGCCCAGGTACGCGGGCCAGGTCACGGCCGTAGCCGGCTGAGTCAAAGTAATGCGTGCCTGCGAGGTGTCGACGAACAACGGGCTCGTCGCCTCGAAGTTTGTGCTGGTCTCCTCGCCGATATACAGCCGCGCCTGCTGGATGGTAGGCGCCTGCGGGGTAAAGGTGTCGTGAACGACCCAGTTTGAGTTCATCAGCAGCGAGCAGGTGGACGTGGCAATCACCTGGCCGCCGGAGGTGGTTAGGCCGCAGTCGGTGACCTTGATGGTGCTGCCATCGAGGACGCCGTCGCGAGCGGCCGTGACGTTGACGACCTTGGAGGCATTGGCGGCCTGTGGCAACGGGTCGACCCAATAGCCGGTCGTTTGGTAGCCAGAGCGGTAGTTCAGGAATTTTCCGACGTAAGCGCCGCTCGTAAAGCGACCGCTGCCATTGCTGCGCACAGCGGTGATGAAATCGGTTGGATACGAACCCAGGGCGACGGCATTGCCGCCAGTACAGCCGAAGTTGACGCAGCCGGTGACCGCCTGCGGGGCTCCCGTGTGGAAAGACTCGACGGCGGTATAGTACGTGAAGATCCGCCAGTCCAGCGGGTTGGGAGCGGGGGTCGGCGTCGCCGGGCATGTCCCGAGGTTAAAGCACGGGTCGAGAATTTTGGCGCGTGTCTTGGTCGGGATGTCGGAGAAATTGAACGTCCATTTCCCGGTCACGAGCGCGACGCCGAACTTGGCCGCGACGGCCGCCCACGGGTCAGGTTCGTTCTGGGTGGTGTAGCCGCGGCCCGACTCCAGATGGAACACCTCGCCGCCGCCCGTGCCGCCGTCGACGGCGATGCCGCCGTAATGGGCCAGGGCCTTCGCGACGATTTTGGAGTAGGCCGACATCGCCGAGGCGTCGATTTCGGCATCGGTCATCTGCAGCCACATCCGCATGCCGTAATACGGCGCAAGGCCAGCAACCGGACAATTATTGGCGGCTGCGGTCGTGTCGGACGGGTAAATCGGCAATTCGTCCGGGGCGAAACAGTCGACCCCGATTTGCAGGGCGTGGTCGATGTGGCCGGCCAGCAGTTCCCACGGCCGGATGAGACCTTGGGTGAGCGCGACGCCGGCCGCATTGCCGCGCAGGCCCGAAACGGTTCCGGCGACGGTGCGGTGGCCGGCAATACCGCCCCCAACCGCCTGCGAGCCGATGGTCACGCAACCGGCGTCGGTAACCGTCAACGTGCCGCCGCCGACCGGAATGGTAGGTGGTGGGCCAACGAAGTCGCACTCTCGGCTAGAATTCCAATCGATGACCGCCCATTGCAAATTGCCGCCGCGCTCGGGTAAGGCGCCGGCCGGAATGCGAATTTGCGTTCCCTCGGCCAGGCAGCCGCCAGCTATTAGGCAGTGGATCGTGTAGAGCGGGTCGGTGGTCTTGGCGCTAAAGTACCAGGGGAAGTTGTAGTCGACGGTCCCTTCGGTCGCAGCGACCTGGGTGACCATACCGCCCAGCGAGGTTATAAACGCCGCTGAGTTTACGTCCAGAATCGGCGTATTCGGCGCCGTGAAGATAATCTGCTTATTGAAGGTCTGATTCAACCACGGCGTCCACCCGACCGGCGGTGGGTTCTGGGCCGTCCACAAGCAACTGCCCGAGATGCCAAGGGTGCCCGTGCCGACGGTGCGCGGCGAGAGAACCTGTTGACTCGGCCCGAAGACCTGGACCTTGGCGCCGATGCACGGGTCTTTGCCTTGAACGACCTGGGCGACTTGCATGAGCGCCGTGGCGAGTTGGTAATTAGGGGGCGGCGGGTCGGCGCGGGCCTCGGGAAGCGGACCGATGCCAACAACGACCATAGCGACGGCCAGGACCGCCAGAGCGGCCCGATAGATCACGGGCTGAGCGAGAAGACGATGTCGGCGCCGATAGCGGCAGACGCGATGATCGTAAGCCCGTTGTTATAGCGCCCCATGACCGGGACGATTTGACCCGGTCCAAGGTTGGCGAGCGTGTAGACGATGTTGCCGTTCGCCGCGCTGGCGTTGTCGTAGCAGGTAACGGTCACGGTCTGGGCGGGCCCGACGTTGCGGACCTGCCATAGCCGGCCGGGGCTGGCCGATAGGATCTGGAAGACAGCCCCCATCGCGGCGGTCATGCGAAAGTCGATATCGCCGCCTTGCCACATCGACAGCGGATACATCCCCAAGAACCCCTTGACGGGAGCGGGGGGCGACGTTGAAGCATCGACCCGCAAGCCGGAGGCACTGACTCCAGCGACCAGCGGCGCCCCGACGGAATCAGCGTCGGAGGCAATCGAGACCACCTGGCGGTCGATGTTGGCGTTGCCGCCAACGGAAACTTTGATGGCGTCGATAAGGCGGGAGAGCGCGCTAACCGGGTCAGTCGTCGGCATACTATCCCAATTCGCGTTGAACCATCTAGGTCACTTTATGCGGTCCCAACCGTCGCTGTCTTCAATTCGATCCATTCGGTCAATCAGGTCTCGCGGATTTGGAACCCTGGACGCATGGTCCTCGACTCTCGTCGGTCGCTTCGCGTTATTGGCATCCTGAAGAAGATGGCCAACCCATCGTTGGATACACTGCGGATGCAGACCAATAAACGACATCCCCGGGGCCGGGTTAGCGAAGCCAGCCCAGTAGATGAGTGGGTAGACGAGCGGCTCGTGGCAATAAAAGCAAAAATCGTCCGCCTTTGGTATTCCCTCGTTCCAGGGGCCGGTTTGTTCCCAGCGCACGACGCCCACGTCAGCGATCCGCCTCAGGATTGACGATATAGACGGCGCCGTAGTGGCCAGGGGACGTGAGCCGGGTTGTGCCCGACTTAACGATGAGTTTCATGCGTTGCAAATCGACGAGCCGCGGATTGACCGTCGACTGAGCCATCCCCAGTTCGTTGATGATTTCGGTATAGGTCTTGCCACGGGCGCCAGCATCGAAAATATGCTTATAAACCCTCGCCCGACAGGTGTGAGCAAATTCTTCCATGCTAATCGCTGCCGCCCTCGAGGTGTCGCTGCCGGAAATATAAGGCAACGAGCGGGGCTCATCAAACAAAGACGGCTGCTCGTCGTCGCTCACTGGTGGCGCCCTTCAAAGCGGTCAAGTTCACACCGTCGGCGCACGTCCTCTTCGACGGCCCGCTCGTAGATTTTCAATAAGAGCACGAGGCCCATTAAAAGACCGAACGGCACGGCGATCAGCCAAGTCATCACAACGCCCTCACCCGAACGGTGACCCGCGCCACCTTTTCGGCATGCCGGCGCACCGTCAAAAGATCGATGCAACGGTCATCCTCAAAAATTATTTTGTTCATCCCATCGACCAAAAGTTTCTCGCAGTTGCCCACGTCGGGCAAGTGGTAACCATAAGCGTCGATGCGGACGGCCGCTCGATTTGGCCATTGCCAGCGAGCACCTAGAGCCACTGCTCGAGCGATGGACGAGACTCGGTCTTGGTAGATCCGGGCCGCTTGGGTCTTGAGCATCGACACGCCAAGCGGGCCACGCCGAATAGGCGTAAGCCGCTTATTGGCCGTGACTAGCCGGCCGGGAACCTCAAAGGTCAAAGTCACGGATGAACCACGAGCCGGACAAAATCCCACAAGGCCGTCCACCAATTCGTTCGCGGGTCGGGATGCCAGCCAGGTCGGACGAGGAACGGGTGAAGACAGGGTAGGCCGCCTACCTCATTGACCTCGACGAACTCGCTCCGTTCGCCCATCATAATATTCACACAGGGCTCCATTTCTTTTCGGGGGTAGGCCAACGATAGCACGCCCGACTGGACGTTTCCAGCCCCAAGACATTCAGGGGCCGCCCGTATAGGACCGCACCAGCCTTAGCAACGAATCGGGGACCTCCTGGAGCATTTCGTTGGCGTCCTTGCAGCCGCTCCAGCCAATCCGCTCAAACGTGGTTCCCTTCGGCAACATCGAATGGATTTTCCGTGCGGCGGCCGTGCCAGGAACGTCCCCGTCCGTCGCCAGCAGAACGCGCCGGGCATGCAACGCCTCGGGGAGCCAAGGACGGACGGCAGTCCCCAACAAGGCGATTGATGGCAGCCCGCAGACCGCTAAACTCAGCGCATCCAGGGGGGCCTCGGTAATCGCAACGATTTTGTGCGACCATGCAGAATCGGTCGCGTAGGCCCCCAGGGAAGTTGGCCCGATTGACAAGGCCTTGGGACCCTCGCCCGGATCCAAAAGGCGCCCCTGGGCCCCTACGACCTCGCCTGCGGGGCTTCTGGCAAGGAAGACGACGGCAGGCCCGCGCTCTATCCAGTTCGCGCTCGAGAGCACGTCGTTGCTAGCTGCAGCATCGGCTTCCAAACCCCGCGACTTGAGATACGCCGCGCCCTGGTCGGTAATTGGGCCCGTAGTCTGAAGCGCCCAAGCCACCCGGTCACGTTCTTTTGCCGTTGGCTCAGTACGCGGCGGCGGCGGCGGCAATGGATGGCCGCCTGGAGTCGTCGTGTTGTCGTCAAACAGGTCAGCCATTCGCAACCCCAGCGCCTCGAGGACGCGGAGCGTCGGACAACCGCCAAAGCAGTTGAGCAGCGCCCGACCGTGCTCCTCGCCCACCGACAGCGACGGGTCGTTATCGTCGTGCGCCGGGCATGTCGCCACCCAACCGCGAGCGACCTTTTTGACGCCGCGTAACCGCGGAAGAACCCGATCAACCGCCGTCATTCGGGCAACTCGTAGGCCTTGGGAGCCTTACAGCATTCGACCGACTCGCGTTCCTCGCGCGTCAAATCCCAAAGTTTCTGCGTCTGGCCGACCCAGCGATAATGCAGACGGGCGAACTGCGGACCGTGGCGGTTCTTCTCAACCAAAACCTCGGTGATGGTATCGCGAAACTCCCCCTCGCGAGCAAACGGCCGGTGGAGAATTAGGCCAACGTGACAGTCCCGCTCGATAGCCGAAGTGTCTTGCAGTTGATGGAGTTGGGGCCGCTCAGTTTTCTTTTTCGGGTAGCCATGCCGCGCGACTTGGACCGCGAGCACGAAGCAGATCTTCCGGGTCGCGGCCTCGCCGGCCAGGCGCCGAATAATCATCTTCGCGGACGGCACCCTGGAAAAACTCCCGGAGATGTCGTCCCAGCCTGGAATCCGCTCGGCCGGGTCGATGATCACCAACCGGGCTCCCGTGCGGTCTATCTCATCGAAAAGGCCTTGCAGCGTTGCGTCGGTCCCAGGAACGTAGGCATCGAGATAGCGCTTGCTAAGTTCCCGCCTAGTTTCGTCGTCGAGCCCGACACGCTGGAGAATGTCAATGGTGCTTGCAGCGCTGGGAAGTTTATTGGCAAAACCATAGAGCGTTTCACGTTTGCTCATTTCGTAACTGACATACAGTGTCGGCGTGTGCTCGGAAACCTGAACGGCAAGCTGCCGTAGGAAGCCTGTCTTTCCGACGGAGGTCGTGCCGCCGATGGCCCACAGGGTGCTGACCCGCATGCCGCCATTGGTCACCCGGTCAATATGCTCAAAGCCGGTTGGAATCGCCCGCGGCAGTGGCTGCTTGGAGATCGCCTCGAGTTGGTCGCCGATTTTCACGGGGAACGTCCTGACTGCCAGACTTCCAACTCACCGCCGGGCTCGCAGAAATAATCGGTGTACGGGTCCACCGACTCCTCGTCGACACGCGACAGGAACGTCGCTCCTCCACCCCCATTGCGCATGATCGCCGCCGCATAGGGCACTGGGTCCCGGCAGTCTTTTTTCAAGGCCGTGATAAGCGCTGATTCCCAAGCGTCGCACCCGTGCTTCTCGAGCAGGCGGTGCAACTCGAGCCGGATGGTATCGCACCGCCCATCGGAGATTTTGCCAGATTTATTGCACCCCGCACAGGCCACAAGGACCCGCTGCACGAGCGGCTCATCCTGCGAATCAAACTCGACTGGTTTAGGGAGCAATGGAAGCGTGCGATGCCGGGCCTTGCTGTTAGCCGAGGGCACGGCCGTAACGTGAGAGTGGTCTACGTGAGTTCGACTCTCGTCAGGGGGACGAGAGAGAGACTTTATACTATCATCATTAACCACCCGCCCGCGGACCGACCCCGAGCTGGCTCCCACGGTGCTCAAAACAGGCTCCGTCTTGGCTCCCAGTTGGCTCCCACGGGATGAAATAAGGCGCAGTTCAGCCTCAATGACAGTGGCTCGGAAGCCGTGACCGAGAGCCGCTTGGATGGTTTTAGCCAAGGCCCGCCTGGTTGGCTTGACCTGCGCCTTCTTTAAGGCGTAGTAGAATTGTTGGATTATACCGGGCTCGTCTAGATCGCGCCGGATCATGGCGTTGCCTCGGCTGTTTCGCGGGCTTTTTCAACAACGTCAATCAATTCCGCGATATTTGCACGCGCAGTCTTTAGGACGGAGGCTGCGTTGGCGATGTGTTCGCTTGCTTCGCCAAGCCGGTAGTCCATGCGTCGGACTAACTTGTTTAGGGCTACGAGCTTGCGCTGAGCGTCAAGCCTGCGTTCCGGGGCCGTCATCGCGTAGGACCGCTTGCGACTAGAGTGGGGGATTCTTCTTGGTGACGTGTGTTATAATCCACGCTAACCACCTAAAAGTCTCCTTTCATTTGGGAAAACCCCTGAAATGGACCGAATGTGGTTGGGGCATCGTAGGGGTGTCCGAGTGTGTGTGGAGTGAGAAGAGCCCGACGGATTCGTCGGGCTCTTCTCTTCGTTATCGGCGGTTGGCTGTTCCCTTGTGTTCGTCCGGTTCATATCTATGTGGAAAAAGGGAGCGCTCCGCGATCTTGGAACTCTCCAGATTAATGGCTCGCTCCATTTGCTTAGAATGGAACGTCGTCCGTTTCCGGCTCCGGTCGTGAAGCGACGGCGGCTTTGGGTCGGCCACCGTTCACCTTGCTGGGGCCCGTCTGGCCGTGTAGGGGCTTGAACCCGGCGTCTGCTGGCTCCGCACCTCGAGATTGCACCGACAGGATGCGCGGCAAGGCGGTCTGGCCGCCGTAGTATCCGATCATCACCACGCAAGGAATGCGGATGTTTTCTCCCAGCCCCTTAGCCCAGTTTTGGATATCACCGGTCTCCGAAAAGCCGCTCAGCTCCGACAGGCGCGTATAGAGCGTCGACGCCGAAATCGGCCGCTTGTCCTTGCTCAGGCCGCCCGAACCCAACTTGAAATTGACCGACTCCTCTTCGACGATGCCGGTAGACAAGAGATACTGAAGGGTCACCTTTTCGTCGGTTCGCTTGCCGCTCCCGTGGCAGACGAAACAGGCCGCTCCGGTCTCGTCGGTTTTGGTGCCCTGGCACCGTCGGCAACTCTCGAAATCGTTGGCGACCTCGAACTTTTCGCTCATGCCAGTCCAGAGCGCCTTATAGACGCCCTTGGGACTTTTTGCGCTACTGGACTGAGTACTTTGGCGGGGCATTGCCCCAGACAGATCGATTCCCATGTGCTTCTCCTTTACGGAATTATGCGTTGTGGGGGATTCGCGAGCGCATCGGGTTCGCGGTAGGTGACGCGTAACCGGGTGGGTCCAGATTGGACCCGCACGATTCCAGCGTCGATGATCGCGGCGACCTTGCCGCCATATTTTCGGGCTAACGCTTGGAGCTTGCCGGCGTGGGCCCACCACTCGGGTTCGGCTTGCCGCAAGCACAGCGCCTCACGTAGTTCCTTTTCCGGCACCATTCCCTCGAGGGCCCGCAACTCGGAGATCCGCTTCTCAATCGTCTGCGTTCGTACGATGCCGATGCTGAAATCGGGGTGGAGCAGTTCACGCCCGCCGGCCTCATCGATGCGGTGGGCTACCACCTCGGCGGCTACGGTTGCTCGTGCGCGCCGTTCGGCGGTCGCTCGTTCGTGGGTGGCGTCAGCCTCGGCTAAGTCCTGCGTTATCTGGGCGTAGATGGTCCCCAGGGCCTCGTTGTCCAAGGCCTCCAGGGACGAGCGAAAGGCGAGGGTGGTCGTGGCGTTTAGGGCTAATGGCCCATTGTTCACAGGTCTGGACCCCCATACGAAAACATGGTAACGTAGCGATAGGGTTCTTTTACGGGGGACCAACAAAAGAGGCCGTGGGGCATACCCCTCCGGTCTCTTTTGCTTTGTCTACGGAATGCGAAATCAAGGGTTGCCACGGGTCGGCCTTTCTTACGGGGGAAAAGGTTAGGCGAACGCCGCCTCGGGCTCGGGACTCACCGGAGTCTGGCCCACGACAGGCTTCTTAGCCTTCTTGGGCCGTTGCTGGCGTCTGATGTCTTTACGGCTATGGACGATGGCCCGCAGGGCCTCCTCAACGGGAACGTGCGCCAGAGCCGCAACCTTCTCGACGCTGTCGATGCCGGGCGTGGTCTCACCGTTTCGCCAGAGGTGGACGGTTGTGATTTTGACGTTGCAGGCCTGGGCGATGGCGGCCGTGGTGTACGGCCGCAGGAGCGCGGCGAGTTTATTGACGGCCGGAACTTTCTTTGGCATACTCCAAAGCATACCTCGTCCCCGTGAAAAAGTCCAGCCCCCTGTCATGTCATACGCTACTTGACAAATATTCATAGCTGTGTTATAATAGGCGAAGCGGCCCAGACACCGCACCCCGTAAAAAGGAGCACCCTACCCATGGCTGAACCAGTTAGCTTTTATAACCTTGGCGGCGAGCCGCATTGCTGCAAGGGGCCGTGCAAGCATAAGGATTGTAAGTTTCTGCGCGATCAAATCGGCAAGAAATGCCCGTATTGCGAGCGTATTATGGATAACCGGAACTCATATACCATTCTGGAGGGCGACCGGCTCGCGCACTGGGTCTGCGCTATGCGAAAACAGTTCCCCGATGACTTCTAAAGTCGAGTACGGCGAGAACCCCGTGCCGGTAAGCATGCCCAAAATGAAAGGGCTGTTCGTCGGCGGGTGCGTGGAGCGAGGGGTCGGCTCCTCGTTCAGGCGCCTGGCCCATACCCACTGCGGAACGCAGGACCCATACCGAGGTTGGGTTTGCGTTCGGTCCCCGAAGCGGGTCTATACGCCTAGCGGCAAGCCGAGCAACCTCATGTGGCACGAATACGCTCACGTCGTAACCAACGCAGGGCATACCGAGAGATACTTTCAGGTGCTTCTGAGCTTCGGCCAAAAAGCCGAGGTCGCCAGGTTGCGGAAACGCAACGCTCACCGGGCGGCCCGCCGCGGGGCTTAACCCTGCCGGGGTGTGATATACTTGACAAACTAAGCCGCTATCGCTAAGATGGAGGCATGGAAACGCAGCCGATTCCCGAGACGATGATTCAAGCCGTCCGGCAGTTTTCGGACCCGCAAGTGTCACATGACTTCTTCGTTCAGAAGCGTTGGCCGAACGGCGTGGCTTGCCCGCGTCTTGGTTGCGGTTCGGCCGATGTAACGTATCTTGCTAAGTACCGTCGCTGGAACTGCAAGGAATGTAAGCGGCAGTTTACCGCTAAGGTCGGCACGATCTTCGAAGATTCTCCAATCGGGCTCGACAAGTGGCTGCCAGCGTTTTGGCTAATCGCAAGCAACCGTAACGGCATTTCGTCGCACGAACTAGCGCGCGCCTTAAACGTGACGCAGAAGACGGCATGGTTCATGTTGCACCGCATTCGCGAGGCCATGCAGTCCGGTTCTACTGAGCCGTTCTCGGGAACGGTCGAAGCGGACGAAACCTACGTCGGCGGCAAGTGGGAGAACAAGTCGAACCGCCTCCGCAAAGCTTACTCGCCCAAGGGTATCCGCGCGATGAAAACGCCGGTGTTCGGCATCGTAGAGCGTAGCGGCCGCGTCCGCGCGTGGAAGGTTCCTGACGTAACAGCCAAGACGCTTCTGCCTAAGCTGCGCGCCAGCATCGACCCGGACGCAACGCTTTACACCGATTCGGCCAAGCTGTACACGCACGTCAACGAATACTTCCTGACACATGGGTCGGTCAATCATTCGCTACGCGAATATGTGCGCGGCAACGTCCATACCAACAATATCGAAGCGTTCTGGTCCGTGTTGAAGCGGACCATAGGCGGAACGTACACGCACGTTCATCCGCGCCACCTAGACCGCTACCTTGCCGAGCAAGTGTTCCGCTTCGACGAGCGCAAGAACGCCGATGGGCCGCGCTTTGCAAAAGCTGCGAAAGGCGCGGACGGAAAGCGGCTGACGTATAAAACGCTGATCGCGAAACAGTAGGCACGCTCGCCGTGCCCCCGCAACGCTCCGCGCTCGTGGATACGAGCATCATTTATTGCGGTGACTGCCTAGACCAACTAAGGAAACTTCCGGACTCCTGCGTTGACCTAGTTTACATCGACCCGCCATTCAACTCTAACCGAAACTATGAAGTGTTTTGGGGTGAGAAGAAGGAAAAGCGCGCCTTCGAGGATCGTCACGCTTCAACGCAAGCCTACATCGCATTCATGCGACCTCGCTGCGTTGAATTGGCGAGGGTTCTAAAACCAACCGGCAGCTTTTACTACCATTGTGATTGGCATGCGAGCCACTACGTCAAAGTCATGCTCGACCAAATCTTCGGCGAGAATCTATTTCAAAACGAGATTGTTTGGAAGCGGACGAGCGCGCGGAGTGACTCGCATCGCTACAACACGATCCACGACACGATTCTTTTCTACACGGGCAGCTCGGCGTTTACTTGGAATCCGCAATACCAAGAGTACGACGCGCAATACGTGAGCGAGTTCTATACTCACGTTGATCCAGATGGCAGACGATGGAAGCGTGGCGACATCACAAGCCCCAATCCCAGGCCTAATATGATGTACCAATTCAAAGGCTACCCATCACCGAAAAAGGGCTGGAGATTCACGAAGGCGCGCCTAGAAGAATTGGACCGGCTAGGGAAAATTCACTACCCGAAGGACCCCAATGGCGTACCGCGCCTCAAACAATACCTTAACGAAATGCCAGGCGTGCCCTTGCAAAGTGTATGGACGGACATTCGTCCTTTGCATAACTTGGCAGCCGAACGCTTAGGCTACCCGACGCAAAAGCCGGTGGCCTTACTGGAACGAATTATTCGAGCGAGTAGCAAAGATGGCGACATTATCCTTGATGCGTTTTGCGGCTGCGGGACTGCGTTGCAAGCGTCTCAGACACTTGGTCGCAGATGGATCGGAATCGACATCTCGCCCACCGCTTGCCGCGTTGTGGCAAATCGTCTACGTACCGGGTGCGGCCTGCAAGAGGATGAATCAGCGTGGAAGGCTGGACGTGGTTTTATCGTTCGCGACCTGCCTTGGAGTGAAAATCAATTACGAAAGATACCGCCGTTCGAGTTTGAGAATTGGGCGGTCATCGCTTTGGGCGGGATGCCGAATAAGGCGAAGGTCGGCGATATGGGAATTGACGGCCGCATCTTTCCGGTCGCAGCCGCACCGGCCAGGAGGGGAGTGAGCACTGGCGAGTTCGACTTTATGGACGTATGGTATCCGATCCAAGTCAAACAGAAAGACAAGGTTGGTCGCCCAGACATTGACGCCTTCGAGGCAGCTATGACGCGCGAAGATCGCAACAAAGGCTTCTTTGTATCGTTCGACTATTCGAAGGACGCGCTCACCGAAATCGACGGGTTCTTCCGTAAGTCCGGTAAGGTGATAATCCCATTCACCGTTCGCGACATTCTGGACGAGCAGATCGCGCATAAACTCGCGTAGGCCTCTCCTTCTTAGACCCGAATTGAGGATAGCCATGCCGAAAGCTACGTCGCAGCCTGAGCGAGTAACTGTAACGGGTTGAAGCGCCGATCAGGGTCTTTATACGTCAAGCGTTTCCCGTCCGCCAAGACCTAAATGGCTGACCTGCTACGCGGCCCAAGGCTAAAAATTCAACGGGCCAAGAAGCACATCGCGGACCTCAACTGTGCAATCGGCGAGTACGGGAAACGCGAACCGTACGTAGTGATCGCCGAGAGTCACCCGGACCCTAGATATGTCACCGCCGTCGCCCACATTCGCGAGGAGATGCCCGAGGATTTCCCGTTGCTCATCGGTGACGCGGTCCACAACATTCGATCCGCACTGAACGTGGTGGTCTGCGCCTTCGTCCCGCCGCCATCGGTCGGCAATGACTTCCGGGATTTCCCCATCGCTAAAGACGCCAAGAGCCTTGAGTGTGCCTTGTCGCGGACAGGAATAGATAAGGCCAGACCACAGATCGCCAAGATAGCGCGCCGGCTGAAATCGTACACGGGAGGGAATTCCCGTCTCTGTGCCATCCGCGATTTGAACGACCGCGATAAACACCGGTTGATGATCACGGTCTTCCAAAGCCCGACGATGCAGCAGATTGACCTGGGATACGTCAGCATCGCGCATATGCGACTGTTCTTTAGTGACGACGGCGAAAAGATTATGACGTTTCCCAAAACGGATTACATCAATGTCGGCGACGAGTTGGCGCAATCGTCCTTCGGCATACTGTTTGGCCCAGGGCCGTGTGACGGAAAAGACGTTGTTAGCACGCTCAAGGAGCTTGTCCACTTCGCGGAGAACGTCGTCGGGTTGGTCGGCCGCTACGCCTGAGAGGTTCGCGCCTTTCTCTTCTGCGGCCGTTTCACGCTTTTTGACGCAGCCTCGTTCTGGAGAGTCTCGGTGAGCCTCCCCAGAAGTTTTCCGAACTCGTCCAGCGGCATCAGCTTCAGCGGCTCGCGCTTCTTCATGCGTACATGGTAGCACGTCCGCCCCTGTCACGGCAGGCTCAGAGTAAAACGGGTTAGGTTCGTTTGTCAAGTATATCACGCCCCCCTGCCGCAAAAGAAAAACCCGGCCGCGGTGGAAGGACGCGAGCCGGGTTTTTTTGGTGCCCGTTCTTTAGAGACCGCTCTCGATGTGCCCGATGGCCGAGTCAACCGACGCGATAGCCATAGCGAGCCCAGCCTTGCCTTGGGCGTCAAGCGCGGCCGTGGCGCTGGCGAGCGCCGGGGCCGCGAGCGCCAGGACGCCCTGGAGATAGACGTGCGTCCAGTCCGGCGCATAATGGAGCGCCGTGGCGACCACCGCCGACTCGTATTGTGGCAGAATTTTCTCGGCCGAAGCCTCCGCCGAAGTAAGGGCGTTTTCGAGCAGCGTCTTGGCCCCCTCTAACAAGGGGAGAGCGGCATCGTGCGCAGCAGACTTCGCAGCGGTATTGGCAGCGGTAAAGTCGCCGGACGGGGCGGGCGGGACGTTGGACGGGTTCGTTGACATAGGACCTCTTTCTTACTTCTTAGGCTTCTGGGGAGTCGGCGCCGTCGCCCCTGTATCGTCCGCGAGCACTGTCGAGAAGTTCCCGGCCTGACCGACCGTCCCCGGCCGGCCGAAGTACGTGGCAACGGTCCCGGCAATGATCGGCCCGATGGTCGCAGCGGTTGTTGCGACAAGGATATGGGTCCGGTTCGGACTCGTCAAGAGGGCTAAGACAAACGCCGGGTCTGAGAGCTTGGTGAGTAGCCCGGCAATGCCGGCCGCGACGGCTGTAGCGCCTGCGGCGGAGATGGCATGGGTGTTCAGGCGCTTGAAAAAGCCCGCGAACATTAGGTCTCCAATCGGCGTAAGCCGGTCATGACACAGAGATGGTCGAGGGCGCTGTAGGCGCGGTCGCCCGGGCAGGCGGTGCTGAAGTCGCCCGCATTGTAGCCTATGGCCGCTTTAATCTTGGCCACGTCCCGATGCCCGCCGAGCGCGTACAGGTTCGGGCATTTGGCTTTGACCAGCAAGATCTGGGCGGCGATTACCTTGAGGGCGTGTTCGGAAACCACGTCGGTTTCGGCCTCGGCGCCAGGCTGGTAGCGCCCGCCTAAACAGATGGCATACCCCTCGGTGTTCATGCCATACTGAGCGGCCGGGATGACCGTCAGCGGCCGGCCCTGCTGCATGACCCACAGGTCGCGGTCCTTATCGACCCGCTTGCAGACGGCGTTGTAGCCGATGGTTGCAAACGGCCCGATGCCCCGGTGGGTTTCGCCGTAGGCCAACTCTTCGATATCGGTGCCGGGGTCGGCGTCGCTGTGGTGGAGGAAGCAAATGGTTATCTGGGCGGGGCTGCGCCGGTTCAGCGCGTTCAGGATTGACTGAGCGATGTTCATGGGTTCGGGGGCGGCGGCCTGATGATGATTCCGGTGACCTCAGGCTCGACCTCGGATTCGACATTGGGTTCGACATTGGGTTCGACACGTGGGCGGGCTGCGGGTTGACTTGCGGGACGCCTCTGTTTGCCCGAGATTTCGTTGACGAGGGCGGATGTGACTTTATTCGATACCCCCAGCGCCGTCTGAGAGGTCGCCAGCGCCGTCTGAGAGGTCGCCAGCGCCGTCTGAGAGGTCGTCAACGCGACTTGAAGGGCTGAAACTTGCGCGTTTACGGCAGCAAGTTGCTCGTCGACCTGGCGGATTTCTACTTTCATCCGCTCGCGCTCGCTGTTCACCAAGATGTGGACTTCGGAGGTCTTGGTGACGTTGTAGACGACTCCCACCAGCGTGAAAATTGACGTGACGAGGCTGATCGCACCGATGAGGAAAGTGGTATCGACATGGACCATACCGCCCTACTTCGACGCATCAATTCCAGGTTCGGTCTAAGTGTCCGGGTCGAACATGGCGTGGCCGTGGTGTTCGTGCAGCGTCTTAGCGACCGCATGCATGGTCGGCTCAGGGATTGCGGCCTTGATGATCTTCCCGTCTGGGGTCGTTTGCGCGTCCTGGCCGCGCTGCAGCGTCTTGAGGTGCTTGGTCCGTTCGAGGGTCGCGGGCGGGGCGGGCTTGGGGTCGCTGACCGCCGGGTGTAGGATGACCTGCGGGACTTTAGCGAGCATCATCCGGGCCGTCGCGACGATGGGGATTGCCACGAAGTCGTAGCCGCCTTGCCCGTCCGGACTCCAGAGCACCTCGGAAATACTCGTGCCCATGTGGGGCCCGAAGTCCTCGATGGTCCCGTTGGTGTGGCCATAGATTTTCTGTAAGGCGCTCATCAGAACAACTTTATGTTGTGGCTCACGGTCTTTCCTAGAACGTATCGGAAGTTGGCGCAGTGCAGGGCGATCATTTCGCCGTCGCCGCAGTCGGTGACTGAACGCACGACCAAATCCTCGCCATCGGGGTAGCGGATGAGGACCGTTCCGGCAATCATGTGGCGCACGTCGACCCAGTCCTTGTCGTGGTTCAGGAAGCGATGGCTGGCATCGACGCGGATGGTCTCCTCGTCGAAGGTGACCGAGTAGATGCGGGCCGGCCGGCGTGAGACCATGCTGACCTCATTCCAGGTCCCGTCGGGGTCGAGCACGCTGTCGCCGACCTCTAAGAGCTCGCACGGCGCATATTCGATGACGCCGCGCTTCCGCATCCACATTTCCTGGCCCACAGCCGGGCATCCCCGTTCGGTGCCGCCGCCAGTGGTTCCAGGGGTGGAAGGCGATGGGCATACTCGGTCTTTCGCTAGGAACAGAGCGCCATCGGCAAATGCCGGGAAGATCGTATTGTCGTAGGCGGTCTTGCTCAGCGCATCGTCGGTCACGATGTAGACGACCGAGTAGTTGGTCGACGCCGCGGCATAGACGCTGTAATGGTAAGTGCTCAGAGTTGAAACACTGACGCTAATCGGGCTATCGAAAACATTCCGCGATGATCCGTCCGGCATAAGAATGGTCGTATAACTTCCTGATGCCATTTGAAACGTAAAGAGCCCGGCGCCGTTTGAGGTACACGTAAACCAGCCGCTGCTCACCATCGGGTTGATCGACCCCTGCGAAACGAGGCCCGTGCTGTGCCGGATTTCGCCGCCGCCTCCGGGTCGCGGCGTAATTATGCTTTGCACCGTGGTGGGCAATGCACCGTGGTCGACCTCGCGAGCGCCGTACACCGCCGGTATCGTGCCCGGCACAATCATTATTTGGTCGAACACATTGTAAGACTGCGTCGTGGCATTGAACGACCAGCCCGCCATCAACCAAACGTCGGCCCAAGCAGCATCGGCTGGTGCAATGAAAACGCCTTGCACGGGTTGCCAGTTATTGGTCGAGCCGTCGGTTCCGCCGATTAGGAAATAGGTGTTGCCCGGAGGAGCCGCGCCGTCGCCGCTCACAGCCGTCCCGCTGGTTGATGCCGCTGTTCCCGAACTGATGAGGGCCGTTCCATCGCTCTTATAAAAGATGATTTTGACATGGGATTGCTTGGAGTTGGTTACATTCCACCAAAAGCGATAAGCATAAGAGCCGCTGGCTGCGACGGTAAACCGCTGTCCGACAGCCGTCCAGCCTGGCAACGAATTGTAAGGCCGCTCAACACGCAGTCGGCCTGGCCCCGAACGCTCGATTCCATATTGCCCCGGCTCGCTGTAGTACTGGGCCTCGACATAAGCGGAATCTCCACTCGGGTCGGGGTCTCCGCCGTAGAACCAGCCGGGAATGCGGTTCATCTGGTCTGGCGGGTTGGTGTTAATGCCCGGTCCGTAATTCGTTAATACTGTAACTTCAAAGCCGCCGTTGTTGACGAGGTTGTACGATGGGCTCGTTAGCGTCCCGTCTTTGCCGCCGGCCGAGAGCAGTTTGCGAACGTGCGACGGGCCGCCGGCCAGAGTTGTGCCGCCCGCATCGGCGCCGCTAGTCGCACCGCCGACCGTCGGCTTGTACGGGCTCATAAACGTGCCGATCTCGAATTGGGGCTCGGCAATTTGCGTTCCGAAAACAGCGCCGCCGGGCGTTGATCCATTGGTCGTGAGATAGATGCGGACGTATCCGTTGAATGTCGCGGTCCACTGGACCTGAACACGAAGGGCGGAGGAAATCACGGCGGCACCGGGAGTCGGCACCTGCGCCTTAGCCGCAAGTAGCGTGGCCAGACCCTCGTCGTAAATGCCGATAAACGGCGCTGGTTCCGCGTCCGACGCGCCCCAAAATATCCACGCCGAAGCGGTATAAGTGGTTCCTGAAAAGACCTTGATCGGCTGCGAGTACATGTAGACGATGGCGAGGTCGACGCCGCCGAGTCTTGTGGCCGCTAACGCATTGGAGCCGTGCGGACCGTTGGCTTCCCCGATTCCGGTAAACTGAGAATTCCATGCCGGCCCCGGCTGCGTTCCCATCGTCCAATACGCCGTGCTGGTAGCATAAATGCCGGTGAGGTTGCGGAAATTAGTGTTGAAAAACGAGGAGTCGGGGATGAGGTTGACGTTGCCGTCGCCCGGCGAGTCGCCCATCGTAATATTGCGAAACGTCCAGTTGATCGTGCTCGTCTGGCCGGCGTGGTCGACATAGGAAACGCCGAAGTCGTAGATCTGGTTATGGCCCAGCCCGTTGACGGTGTCGGTGTAATGGTTGCTCGCGTCGAGCGTCGGCCCGAAGTGCTGACTTTCGATGGGCAAGTTCGTGCTCGAAACGCGCACATAGGTCTTGACGAACTGCAACCAAGTGGCCGCAATTGAAGGGGCTTGCCCCGGCCAGTCCTGCGTTACGAAGCCGTACGCGAACGAGAAGCTGGCGCCGCTTGGAGTCGGAGACGGCGACGGGGAGTCGGTGGCAACGTAAGGCCCGCGGATGCGAATGTACTCGGGCATTGTTCCGAGGTGTCTGCCATCAACGACCGGCGGATTGATCTTGACCGGAATGCCGATTTGCCCGGCGTCGCTTTCCTCGCCTCTAGCATCCTCAAATTTGCAGGCGAAGATATACGTATTGCCTTGTGCGAGGTCGGTCAGCGTAATTGCGTACTCGCCCCAGGTCGGCAGTTGTCCGAGCGGTAGCGAGACGCCCTTAGCCGGGACGCCTGCCGCTTCAGTCCAACTGTCGGCCGGGTCACTTGCCTGCCGATAAAGGATATGGATACGCGACAGAGATCCGTCGGTAGGTTGATTGGTGATGCGCCACCACAGCGACAGCGCCGAAGCTAGCCCATTCGCCGAGCGTGCTTCCTGCGTGTACTGGCCCGCCGGGGCGCCAATGGTGGTGCTTAACGCAGTGATTGGCGCGAACCGCTGGCCTCCCATGAGATACGGCGTCGAGACCACCATGTTACGTGCTAAGAAGCCGTTAGCGACTTGGTCGGGACTGCCGATTTGCGTGGGCAGTTGGTTGGGTGAGCCGTAGTCGGCGTTCGCAATGCCGGCGTACATGATGCCGAAGTCGTAAATGACGCCATTGTTGAGTTGGGCGTACTCGAAGCTGACGGTTTGCGGATTGACCGGCAATCCGGCGGTGGTGAGTTTTAATGGAACGTCAGCCCACGGCGTCCACGTCGACTCGCTATGAACCTTGAAATAGAACGCGACCCCGCCGACCGACCCGTCTTGGACGTTGCTGGTATCAAGCGCCGCAGTCGCGAGCACGTCGGAGAACATTGTCGTGGGCTCGGGGCCTATCGCTAAGGGAACTTGCGGGGTGAGAATCAGCGGCGGTAAATGATTGCCGACGTTGACGTTGCCGACGCCGATTTGGAAGACGGTAATCGACGCCTTGTAGATATAGCCGACGACCGACGTTGCGTCGCAGGTGAAGATGCCGTAGAGAATCGACCCAGATTGTGGGCTTGGGTCTTGTAGGACCAGCCAGGTGTTGGCGTTGTTGAACCAGACCCAATTCGTTTTATTGGCGATGAGCGTGACGATTTTGGGCTGGATGGTGATGATTGGCGTGCCTGGCCCGAAGATCGCCTGAAATGCCGGGACTGAGACCCGTGGCGGGTTGGTTAAGTAGGTGACGTTTGTGTACGCCTGGACCGAAACGGCGTAAGAATCAGGCGTGGTATTGCTGACGGTGTTGGCGATGAGCGCCGTCGAAACGGCGTTAGCGCGTTCGCTCATCGCGGCGTTCCAATCCGGTTCAATCGATTGGAAATGGACATCCTGGTACTGCTCGCCGGTGGTTTCGAGGGTCGTCACGACCTCGCTGGGCAACCCCTGAATATCCGGGGCTGCGGCATTGGCGGCATACCGTGAAACCGACGTGGATCGCTGGACCATCGGCTGCGCGAAGTTAACCGGCCCGTTACAGTCGCGCGAATCGTAGGCGGCCTTGCAACGAAAGACGCCTGCGGGAACCGTGAAGGTAATCGCAGTGCGATTGATCGAGCCCGCTGGAAGCGAGGCCTGGGCCAAAATGACGCCCGCGGCCCCGTCGGCGACAACCATCCAGTACGCCGAACCGCTAGTCGCCGCGCTGCTGTTGATCCAACCCGAAACCGTGAGTTGCCAGCCGGGCATGACATCGAAGTAGCGCGAGTACCCATAGAGGCCGGGGCCAGGTGTACGAATCGCGTTGCCGCCACCTACCCCGCCACCGATTGCCAACGTCGCACCGACGCCGCGCATATCCCACATCGATACTAGTGGCGTGGGACCGCCGACATAATTCATCGGTGAATCAGGGCACAGATTCTTGGAGGAGCCGGTCTGATCAAATCGCTGCAGAATGACGTTGCCGACCGCTCGCACGATGTCGCCGCGCCGTTGCGCACCCGGTGTTCCGGGCTGCGCCGTCGTGAGACCCCGCAGGTACGCACGTGCAGGTACGGCGACCGTCATTTGCACCGGCACGATAGAGATGAGGGCCGCTGCGGCGTTAAGGGTAAGCGTCAGGGCCGGGGTATAGAGCGTAGCCTTAGCGTCGAGGGAGCGGGCACTGGCGCCTGAAAGTCGGCCGGCCGCGTTCAGCGAGAATACTGGCTTGGCCGCCAAGGTGGCAGCACTCGTGCGGGTCAGGCCCGCCAAAGCAACTAGGACGCCGGCACTGTTTTGCGCGAGGGTAATGCGGTTGGAAATTGGGATGATGGTTGCGGCGCTGGTAGAGGTTAGGGTAATGCGATTGCCGGTCGTCGACGTGGCGTTGAGCAGGAGCGCCGCCGCTGGGATGGTCGGGTGGGTTTGGCCCGTCGTGGCGTTGAGCAGCAGGGCCGCCGACGCGATGGTTTGCTGGCTGCGGTTTTGAACGCCGGGCCCTAAGAGCGATGCGGTTGCGGAACTCGTGAGCGTTGCGCGCCCGTAGGTGACCGCCGCCGCTAGGGTCGTGGTCGCTCTAAACGTTAGGGTCGCGGTATTGGGAAGGCCGGGGTTGTTGAGGGTTGCGGCCGCATCGCTGAATTGGTGCTGGAAGGTCAGTTGTCCGGTCAGGGTCGCGCTCGATGGGCGGGTGGTCGTTATGGTTTTGGAGAGGGAGCCGAAGGCCGTCGATGTGACGGTCTGCGGCGTGAGCGCCAGCCGCGCCGAGGCGACAAGGAAACGTCCGATGGACTTGGCAAGGACCGCTTGCGCCGGGATGGTCTTAGATGGCGGAACGACTTTGAGGCTGGCCGCCGATGGAATTGTGAGAACGCCGCCAACGACTTTGAGGGTCGCGGCTGCATTGCGGGATACGGCGGCCGGGGCGGTTCGTTGGAGAGTGGCGGCAGCAGGCGACGATACGCCGGTTGCAGTCGCCGACGAGAAAAGAAGAATCAGCACGGCTTAGTAGTCGTTCCGGGTATGAATGCGAAAGCTGTTCGCGCTGACGGCAAGGCTCTGCTGATTAAGAATCGCCTGGGCGTAGGACTTGCAGGCGTCCAAGGTTTTGCAGGCGGTATTGGTAACAGGCGACGCCTCAATGCGACCATAGAGCGTAATCGAGGCCGGGTCGCTGACCGTCGCCGAAACAGGTTGTTTGTTGAGCGGGTTAATGTCGCCGATGACTTTGACGACATTAAACAGCTTTGCCGCATCTTCAGCGCCGCTTTTGACGCTCATCGGCTCGAAGTTGAGCACGCCTTGCGGAAGCGTCTGATTAAACGTGTACGCCTTCGAGATCGAGTCGAAGAGTTTCAACAGGCGCGGGGTGCGGTCGTGCCCAATCCGCAAGGCATACAAATCGCCTGAGCCCACCGAGGCGCCCGAGATGGCTGCCAGTACGTCGGCGATCATCTTGGCGGCGGTCGTATGCTCTCGCGAGCCTGAGAAGTCGATACTCATCCCGGCGGCATCTGAAACGATAGGGATGACTGCCGTGGGAATCTCGGGCCAGTCAGTGGCGAATTGACTCAGGACCAGTTGTATACACGAAGCGACGTTAATTTTATTGAAGGCAAACGAGCCGACGCCCTCATCGAGCCGGCGCGATATCCCGGCACAAGTGATCGCCGTGCGCGGGAGTTTCTCGTTGGCCATGTCGCGCTTCATGATGAACCCGGTATAACGCCTGCGGCCCACGATGGTGCCGGCACCGTAGGCCGGAATTATCCCGGATGGCGGTGTGCCCACATCGATCCAGAACGGGCCGGTGGTGCTGGGAGGGTTGACGCCGAGCACCGGAATTTGCATCGTGAGTGCCGCGCCGTCCCATAAGTAGGTCTGCTGTTTATCCTCGCCGCCAGCCGGGTCGAATGGCGCGCTAGAATCAATGAACAGGCGCGTAGCGCCAGCGGACGTTGCCTGGGTTAATACGCAGTCGCCGGTGCTAATCTCGACGATGTTGCGAGCCGTCCAGTAGCCCAGGTTGATTACGTCTTCGTAATGTAGGCCCAGGGTCAGCAGCGCCGCGCCGTTGCCGGCCGGCGTGTCGGTGTATTTGACCGACGAATAGCATTGCGCCGAAACGTCCAGCGCCTGGGTGACCATCGAATGGTTGTAGACGGTGATGCGAACGTCGGGGGTCGACACCGCCTTAGCCGGAGTCGCCCGAAAGGCCGCGGCGGCTCAAGTTCCCCGGTCCGCTACCGCTCCAGGTCGTGACGCCCGTTCCGTTCTGATTGGCATACATCGCTTTGGAGATAACCGCCGCGGCTTCGTTGACGCCGCCCGGTCCCACGATGGTTGCGCCGCGCATATCGACGAGTGGCGCACGCTGGCCGCCGATGCCGCGAATGCCGTTCAAACTAGCATCGCCACCGGAAATCTGGTCGGGCGTCAACGAATCGAGGTTCATGTCGCGGTAGGTGCGCGAAAGATGGAACGATGGTGTCTTTAGTGCGTCGACCAAAGCCTGGTGTGCAGCCGCCGCTGCGGCCAGTTTGTCGGCTGCCGGTCCGAGTTTTTGGGCGGCTTCGAGTGTTTTGGTCGCTGCGTCGCCGAGTTCTTGATAGGTGAAATGCTGGCCGCTAACGCCTTCCGAGCCGGTGACCCACTCCTCGCCGATGTGCTGGCCGAAGTTGAGTTTGCCGCCTTCGGTCTTGCCGAACATCGCGACCAGGCCCGCATAATCGGTCTCGGACATCCAGGTCGGCTTGCCGCCTGCGAGCAGTTTTTCAACGGCTTGGATTTGCGTTAGGCCGCCGGCCATTTTGCTTGCGGCTGCGGACTCGGTAAACTGCCGGCCGTTGGCACCCATTTGGCCCTGGAGGTTGGCGACGGTCTGGCCGAAGTTCTGGGTGTCCGAACGGTCGGGGTAATTGGACGGCGGTCCCCAGTTGGGGCCCTTAAACAGGCCGCTTCCAAGAATGGCTCCTATAGCCGCTGCACCGATGCCGATGGGGCCGGCGGCAAATAACCCCGTGTGCATCGCCATCGCCGCGCCTGCGGCCCCGGAGAGACCTCCCATAGCCGCTCCACCGATTCCGCCGATCTGCCGTCCAAGTAAGGCGCCGCCCAAGCCGACGCCGATACCGGGCAGGAAGCTCATAAGGCCGCTTCCGCCGACGGCAGCCCCCGTCCCACCGTGCGCGCCCGCTGGCGATGGTTGGAACATGAGGCCGGTTCCGCCGTCATTTTTACCAGCGCCGAGTAACGAGAGCGCGCCAAGCGCCCCACCGACTGGCCCGCCTTTGCCGCCACCTCCGCCAGTCAAAAAGCTGAAGATCGAATTATTCAGCGTCTTGAACATCGCCGACTTCACGATCATGTCGGCAATCATCTTGCCGAAGTCGGCCACGATGGTGTTCCAGATGTTTTTCAGCGTGTCTTTGAGGCTCTTTTGGCCCGTGATTATCCCGTCGATCCAGCCGGCTTCTCGCGTCTGCCAATCCTTGATGAACGTTTCGTGCTTTTTGGCCTGCTCGGTCCACATTTCGTTGCTGATTTTGGCAATCTCTGCGCGGTAACGAATCGCTTCTTTGCTGTTGTAGCCGTTCGCCGCGATCTCGGCTGCTAACCGCCCCTCGAGGTACGTCTTCTGATCCTTGAGCAATCGCGCATACATCGCACGGCGGTCGTCTTCTTCGGTTCCTTTGAGTTGTAGGGCTTTGGCCTCATTGTTTTTCGCTGACTCACTAGAACCGACCATGCCGGCAACGTGCGGGTCGCGGATGCCCGTCGACTCCAATATCGTTTTATCGAGCGCCTTCCAGTACTCCGCAATCTCGACCAGACTCTTGCCGGCCAGGCTGACAGCCTGGGTTTGCTTGTTGAACTCCGCGGTCATCGCTCGAGCGTTCTTGAGCGCCTCCCCCGCGATGTATTCGGACATCCCCTTGAGCGCGACTTCGTGCTTTTTGATCGCCTCGGCGTTCTTGGCGTGGTTGGTTTGGAGCAGTTCCAGTTCTTTGGTTAGCCTGTCATATTCTTTTTTCGCCGACGCTACGTCGCGAGTAAGGTCGCGCAGTGCAGCGGCCTCAGCCTTGGTTGGAACCGATCCGGCAAGGCTCTTCTCGAGCGAGTTGTGCGCCTCAACGGCACGCTTATACTGTGCGGTGACGCCGTCTTTACCGCCGAGTTGAGCATTGATTTTTTGGATCGAGGCCCATTCTATGTCCATCTGCGTCGTGATGGCGATGACGGCTTTTTTGGCGTTGTCGACGAGGTGCTCTTTTTCGGCCATCAGCGCCGAGTGGTGCTGTTCCTCGGTCGTCGCCATCGCAATGGCGTCTTTATATTTGAGTTCACTGATGGTCAAATCGCGTAGTGAGCGTTCGAGTGCTTTTTGCCGCAGGACTTCGCGGTCGGGGTCTTTGATGTCGAGGGTACTCAACGCCGGGATGTGCGGCGCAGGGCCTTCGTGGGGCTTCTTGGCTCCAACGCCGCCGGGATGCTTGACGATGTCTTCGGTCTTGGCCTTAAAGTTGATGTCACCGGCTGACGGCTTCTTTAGCGCATCGACGGCCTTTTGAGCAGCATCGCGCTCTTTTTGCGCTTCGCTCGCGTCTGATTTGATGCCCGTGAATAGTTTTGTGTAATAATCGACATTCTTGACATCAAAGAGTGCTTTCATGTCCGGGCTATCGGCGCGCACGACCTGGTCATAGCCGGCCTTCATGTCCATTGCGCCGCCTATCGGGTCGGAGAACATTTTGGTGACGCCTTGGATTTCTTTGAACAGTCCGCGCATCCGCATCGAACCCTGATCGACTAGGGTGTCAAGCGATGCTAAAATGTGGCCGAATGCGTTGCCGAACACGGCCTGTAGAGCGTCCAATCCGGCGGCCGCGAAGATGCTCAGATCGGCGTAAAAGACCTTCCAGTTGCCCGTCGAGCGTGCAATCCAAAAGTCAAGGAAGGTGGTGATCGCTTCGAGTTCAACCCTCCACCATCCAGCGAGAATGCGGAGGGTCTGGCCGACCAGTTTGACGATGTCCTCGAAGTCTTTATGGAAGGTTTGCGTGGCTTGAATCAGCCGGTGCCACAGATTTTCGCCCGACGCTAAGAGCGCGACAAACGCCAGGCGAACCGGTTCCATCGCCTTCACGAACTGCGCGAACTTGGGCGCGAGGTCGTGCATCATCTTCTTTTCCCACGCCGTGAACGCCACTAAGATGGGGTCGGCGGCTTGAGCTAGTTTGATGATCGCCTTGTCAAGAATCACCAGCATCGGGACCAGCGAGTCGCCGATCTCGCGGAAAAGGATGTCGACGTTGGCGTGCAGGTTTTGGGTGACGCCCGCAAAGGTCTTCATCGCCTCGGTTGCCGAGCCGCCCAGGCGTTGGGTGAGCTTGTCGATGACGCCTTGCCAGGAAATGTCGTGGCGGATTTGGTCGCGGGTGACTACGCCCAAGGCAATCAGTGCACGCCAGCGACCATTATGGGCCTGTGCGAGGCCTTCGCTGGCCTGGGTCAGAGAAATGTGCTTTTGCTGCGCCAGTTCCATCGAGGCGTTCATCGTCGCCAAAACCGTGTTGTGCGACATCCCAGCCAGCGCCGCGACCCGGTAGGCATTTACCAAGTCCGTTTCCATGAAGATGGACGTTTGGGCGAGCTTCTTGGCCCACTCGGCGATTTGAGCGGTCGTTCGCTCGGCGTCGCCGCCCGCGTTGCGGACCATGACGCTTACTTGCGAAAGGGCCTCCTCCCACTTGGCCGACGCCTCGGTTGCGTGCTTGAAGGCCTCAATGGTGGTGACTAAGACTGCGATAGGCAGGGACTGCGCTAGCATCGACTTGGTGAAGGTCTTGGCGAAGGCCAGCCCCAGTTCGTTGGTCACCTCTTTCATAGTGACCAGGTGGTGGGTGGTTGCTGTTGAGGCTTCGCCTAAAGCGACGACCTTGGTGATGGCACCCAGCATGGCGGTCCCGATGGCACCGCCCGCGGCAACCCCAGCCTCGCCCATAGCTGCGAGGCGCGTGGTGGCTGCCGTCGTCGGCGGGGTGACCGCAATGATCGCTTCGGCTGCCTTGACGGCCCCGGCGGCGACCTGGGTTCCGGCCGTTTCGCCGGTCGCTCCCATTTTTACCAGCGCCGGGTCGATGGTCGCTAACCGCTCTTGTAGTTTCTGGAAGACCGGCGAAGCCAGGTCTTCGGCGGTAATGCGTATCGCTAGTTGCGGGTCGCTCGTCGCCAAAGGGTTCCGTTCAGCCGCCGAGGACGCGCCCGACTATCTGTCCGACGTATTTCCCGGCATACGCTCCGTAGAGTTCGCCGCGAGAGCGCATAGACTCTTGTGCGACGTGCATCCAGAGGTCTAATTGGTCGTAGGTGAGGTCATTGATGGTTTCGATGGACCAGCCGAACTCGGACATCAGGACGGCGTAGGCGGAGGCTATTCCGATTCGGTCGCCGCCCTCCGGTCGTTTTTTTGGCGTGCGAGTTCCTCCGCCATCCGGTTGAACAAGAACATCGTCGCGATGACGGTGTCCATCCGGTCCATCCCCTCCTCGATTTCGGCCACCGGGACGCGGGCGATTTTGGCGATGATTTTACGTGCGAGCGTCCGCGCACCCGAACTGAGGATTGCCGCCTCGTACAGCCCCATGTGTGCGGACAGAAATGCGCTATCCACTTCCTCGTCGGGGGCCAATTCCTGAACTTGCACGCGCAAGAAGGTGGCCAGGCTCTCGAGGTCGTCCAGGGCCCGGCGCTGCACCACGTCCTTGATCGAAAGATGGTTTGGCAGGCTGATTTCTTTTTCGACGGTCGTCCCGTCGGCTTGCGGCAGCCGTAGCTTGTAACTGACCGACCCCGGATGCAGGATCTCGAATTGCCTCCCCGGGTCGTCGAGGGCTGCGGCGGCTTCGGTCGTGGCGGCGGCTTCCTTGTCCTTTTCGTGGGTGATGGTGGGTTCAACGCCGGCCTGGCGTCGAAGTTCAGCGCGTGCCAAGTGCTACAATCCTCCAGGAGGGCCCTTCATGTTTGCTCGCTTTTTCGCCTGGTTTCGGAAATTGTTCTACACCGTTGCCTTCTCAAAAACGGCATCATTACCCTCATCGGCTAATTTGACCGGCGGCTGGGAGCCCTACGGCAATACGCGCCAGATCATCGACGAAAACGTGAAGGTCGTAAGCAACCCCACCAAGGGCGTCGTCGTCCACATCCCGACGCCTGAGGTCCGCAAGCTCCTGGCGAAACTGATCGTCGAGAACACCTCGCGGGTCGGGTTGTCGCTGCCATATGTGCTGGCTGTCATCTGCCTGGAAAGTGCGTTCGACCCCCTTTGCATCAATCGCAACCTCCTGGGCCGCAATCCTAACGGCACCAACGAGGGGACCGATTGGGGCCTGGCGCAAGTCAGCGGCTCCACGCTGAGAAGTTTGCCGGACTTCGGCAGTTGGGAAACCGGCATCGCCCACGCCTACGACCCGAATTGGTCGGTCCCGTATATTATCAACAGTTACCGTAGCCTCGTTGAGTGGGCGCAAGGAATCCGCGATAAGGCCGACACGACCCGCGCCTGGGCAACCGAATTGGCCGTGGTGTACGCCGCCGGAAGCGCCGTCGACCCCCGCTGGCAGAACGCCGGCTGGCTGGCGGCACTGGCATACAACCGTGGTAGGCGCGGTGCGCTCGATGAGGTCGGGACCGGAATGGTCGTTCCGCATCCAGAGCATGTTCAGCATCTGAGCAATAAATTCAGTGATGAATTAGGGGAGGCGCACGTCATGCCGGACGACACTTCACTGCGTATAGACGCCTGGAAATGAAAACGAGCCAAGGTTTTCCCTTGACCCGTTTCCCTGGCGTTTAGCGCAGGTGGTCTTCGCCTCGGGTATCGTCCAGGTGGTCTTCGCCTGGGTGGTGTTCGACTCGGGCATCGCCTGGATGGTGTTCGAGCCCGAGCGGGTTGGCGATGTCGCCGGTGGCCTGTAGCGGGTTTTTGCTGTCGACGCCGACCATCGCTGAACCGTCGGGGCCAATCGGTGGAATGGACGACCCCTCGCCGGGAACGACGGGCGTACCGGGAGCCGGGGTCGTGCCGCCGGTGACGCCGCCCGCAGGGGTGGGCGTTCCGGGTGGCGGCATCACGCCGGGCGGATACATGTGCGACGGCGAGCCGGGCGGGATGTCTTTGATGAGGCGCGGCGTGTCAACGCCGGGGATGGCCGGCTGCGCTACGGTGCCCTCGGGGATCACGACCTTGGTCTGATCCTGGACGGGCTGGCCCTGAATAATAACAGGTTGCGCTTCGCCGACGGGGATGTTTTTCGGATCGATGGCCAAGGTAGTTGCTTCCTTTCGCGAGGGTGGGAGGTTAGATGCTGATGCCTGATCCAGCATTCGTCAGAACGAATTTGACATCATCTGCCGCGCCGTTGGCGGTCTCGAATGCCTCGAATTTGATGCTCTGTTCCAGGTAGCCGGCAGGTTTGATGTTGATGTCGTTGCCGGTGATGAAGACCGAGCCCATGATGACTTTCAACGCATAGGCGACGCCGGTGGAGGTTGTGCCGTGATTGACTTGATCGCTTGATAGATAGTCGAACTCGAAGCTCGTTGGCGAGACCAGCGACTGCGGGGCGGTCGCGCCGATGTTGCCCCAAAAGAGTTGATAGGCGTCCAGAGTTTCGAAGGCAATCTTGGCCGACCCGGTCACCTTGCTCATCGTTTCGGGCATCTGCGAGCGGCCACGGCCTAAGCCAAAGCCGTTGAAGTCGGTGATGAGGCCGGTGTTCATGTTCACGCTCCAATCCAGGAGCGTCGCCGACGACTGAGAGCCGTTGATTTTGCCGACGTTGCCCGGGTTTTCGAACACGAACGGGTAGAGCGTCGAGTAGGTCGGGGTGATTGGAGCGCCGACGAAGACCTCGCTGGCGTAGTCGGTGGTCACCGTGGCTTCCAAAATGGACTTGGGCGTCGCCGCTATCGAGATATCTGAGACTTTATTGCCGGTGCAGCGGACGGCGTCGATGACCCGGTTAACTTCGGCGGTGAAGAAACTGCGTGGCGAGCCCAAGGTGAAGGTGTGGTCGTAGGCCAGCGCCAGCGGGGTGTTGACGATGGCGACCGCCGCCAGATGCGCTTGCTTGACAAACGCGGTGAAGGTCGAGCCGGTCACGGCTAGCACGGTGACCGATTCCTTGAGGCCGGCCGTATCGATATCCAGTAGCGAGTTGACGTTGATGTTTGTCATGGCGGCCGGCGTGATGATTTGGGTGCCCGGACCCGCAATCGGATTGCTCAGGGTCGTGGTGACGGCTGCGGCCGTTGGGTTGCCGGCGTTAGGCGCAACGGCTTCGGCACCCATCGCGAGCGCCAGCACGGCACCGAAACTGTCTGGGTCGACTTCGACTTTGAAGTTCGCCTTGCCGTAGAAGGGTCCCGTGGCTGGATAGGTGCGGCCGATGCGGCGGCGTGCGCCGGGACGTTCGAGCGGTAAATTGCTTCCGATAAAGTTGATGTCGCTAGGAACTAAAAACAGCGTCGGTGCGACGGCGGCGCCGTAGGTGACTTCCTTGCCAAGGCCGAGGGAGGCTTTCTCCCCACTAGGTGCTAGAGGCATTAGGCGGCTCCCTCAAGGGCGGGGGCGTTGGGGTCGGCGTTGGCCTTGGCGGCTTCGCGCCGCTTGTGGGCTTCGTCCATCACCTCGTCGGACGTACTGCCGAAGCGGAAGCCCGCATCGAGTTCGGGATGGTCGGCGATGTAGTCGGGTAGGCACAACCGCTTGCCCTCGGCGTCGGCGAACGGGATATTTTGCAGGGTGCGGTGGTTGGTCCAGGTCTCCGACAGTGCTTCTTCGCCGCAGCGCGAGCAGGCGTATTTCGGATTGAGGCCGGTAGCGGCGTCGACGAAGTTGGGACCCATGTTGAAAATCGCCTCGACGGCGTGCATCGTGACGACCCGGTCGTTGGGGAGGCGGACCGAGATGACCTGATCGTCCGGGACATCTTTGATTTCGTCGGCATGCCAAACACGATAGCCGTCGCTCAGGAGGTCCCGCGCCTCGATTTGCTGGTAGCCGTGACGCGAGGCGAATTTTATTTGCATGGGGCCTCCCTAGAAGCGGACGTGGTCCTCGGTATGGTAGGTGTAGATGGCCGTCGCAATGGTGTCGGCCGAACTAGCGTCGGATTTGAGAACGTCGTACCGCATGTCGGTAATTTGACTGCGCTGGCAGGTGTTGATTCCCAGCAGGGGGAGGCCGGAGTTGGCTCGCAGGAGCGGGCTCATTCCGTTGCCGTTGCCGTCATTGACATATTTCCGCAGGTCGTCTAAAGCGGCCCTGGTCGTGTCCGTTTCGGTCCTGGTGAAACTGCGCTTGACCGCCACGACGATGGCGAACCGGCAGGTGACGAAGTGCTCGCGGACCGCGTATGGGACTTCGGTTATGTCGTTGAACATCACGCCCACACACGGAAAGACGTTCTGCTCGGGTGGGGTAACCCGTTCGACCAAGGCAATGCCGGCGAGCGGCCCGGGCGGGACGGCGGCGGCCTGAAAGAGCCCAAAGAGCGCGTCCCACTGCTGCTGCCAGCGTTCGGGTTGGTTGACCGCCATTAGGCCGTCTCCTGACCGAAGGTCGAGCGCCCAGCGAGCCCCAAAGCGGCCACGAAGATGCGGGTAATGCGGTTTGCCAAGGCATCGTCGAAGAACAGGAACGGCCGAGCCGGCTGGCCCGGCATCGTGACCATTTGCGAAAAGTACCGTTGCCCGTTGCTGACCCAGGACAATGCCAGCTTTTTCTTGGGGCGGATCGTCCAGGCGCTATGGCCGGCGAAGATGCCGGTGCCTTCCTGGAACCACTTGGCATAGCGGGTGTTGGCCGTGACTTCCATTTCGGTGGGGCCGACTTGGGCGATGCCGATGGACTGCCACATCGTTCCCGAGTCGATGCCGGTATGGGTGCCGGCCTTATTGGGGACCCATTGTTGGTCGCCGCCTTGGGTTTTGATGCGCCAAACCGCCGCGTCCCGGGTCGCGATAGCCGCTTGGAGTAGTGGCTTCTGGAGATCTTTCAGTTTGACGTTGATGTCTTTGAGCGTAACGGACACGGTGTCGTTCGTGTTGGTAACTTGAAGCATTACGGCTGCTCGGGCGCCATGCGCTTCACGAATAACTCGACGTGAGCCGGCCACATCTGAACAAACACGACCTCGAAGGTCTTGGCTGTGTCGATTTCGGTGATGATGTCGCGGGCGGCCGGCTGGGACGGTAGCGGCAGATAGATGCGCTCGTCGGCGGTCACCAGGCCCGCGCCTTGGTTGGCGATGTTCAATAGGCCGCTGATTGGGGCGCGTTTGCCGCGGAATGGCCCGCGTTGGAACCAGACGATGCCGCCCTTGGCCCCTGCCCGGCGGTGGTCGACGTAGTAGGTCCGCTGAAGAAAAGCGTTGACGATTGGTGGGAACGGCCCGCCCATCGGAGCATTATAGCTCACTCGCCTTCGCCTGCAAGAACATCGCCATCGTCGCCATCGTAACCAGCCTCTACCGAGACCGATGTGCAACGACACAGCACATGGATCGGCGGCTCTTCCCCTTCGTTCAGGTCAAAAACTTCGCCGTCTAAGTCTTCACATTCGGGGCAAGTCCGGTCATCCTCGGAGGTCATAAAACGCCACTGTGCGACGCCGGCCGCTTCGTAGACGGCGAAGATTGCGTCGTTGTGGGCCTGGCTCACTTCGGTGCGGCCCACCATCTCAGCCCACGAATCCAAGTTGAGCGCTCGATCCGTGTTGACGTGGATGCCCTCGGCCAGGTACTCGCTGATTCGCTCGCCGGCCTCGACCCCGCTCAGACCATCGGCGATAGATCGCAGCAGGATATCCTTGATGCCGACCTTTTCGCGATCGGTGACCTCGCGAGCAAATTCCAGGGTCCGAGCGTAGAGCGCATCGAGGGCGCCGGTCGGGTTGATTTCGTCGACCCGCGAAACGAAGCGTGCCGTAGCACCCAACTCGGCGTTGGCCGAGCGCACGCCTTCCTCGTAGACGGGCCGCAGGCTTTTCTTCAGGGCGGCCGCCAGCGGTGCGGCGTTGATTTTATTGGCCGCCTTTTTCTGTTTGTCGTCCTCACGCAGGTTCGCTTCCAGCCGAAACTCGCCGAAGATCTCGCTCATGGCATGGCGGATGGCGGCCACGACCACGGGCGTCATGGCGACCTTATGGTTGAAGCGTTCCCGCTCGATGTGTAGCAGGCGCTTAGATGGCCGCCAGCGGCGCGGAGGCGCGGCCTCAGCGAGGTGACCGACTACCGGAGCCTTGGTCTCGAGCACGAAGCGCAGGGCCGCGCTACGGGCCTCCTCGAGAGTCTGGTCCTCGCCCAGTTGGACGATCACCGCCGAGGACCATACGGCAGAATGGGATTGGAGCCGAAATTAAAGATCGGCGACTGGGCTCCAGGAGTGGGGCCGCCAGCAAGGTCTTTGCGGAGCGACTCTTTGAGTTGCAGCAGGCTGCGAGCGTATTGGGACCCGTCCTCGTCAAAATCGCCGTACCGGACACGCTTTTGCTTTTCCCGGTCGGCCAGCAACACGTCAATTAAATCGTACTGGACCCTTTTGAGGGTGTTGAGGTCGTCGGTGTAGAGCGTGCCCGCCCGCGTGAGGTATGCCAGCAGTTCGGCATCGCTGAAGGCGGTGGCTTGGTAACGGGCGGCGATGATGGTGCCCACGGCCGGCGCCGAGGAAACGGTCGCGAGCGCTTGGTGCGGGTTCAGGAAGGTTGCCGTGAACGTGGTGCCCGTCACTGACGATACGGCCACGGCTTCAGCAGCCGAGCCCGTATCGATCAGTAACGTCTGGCCGACGGTGATGTTGAGCATCGAAGCCGGCGTGACAGTGATGACGTTGGGGCCGTTGATGGGCGCCGCGATGGTGGTGGCAACCGGCACGAAGGAAATGAGCGAGCCGGTGGGCCCCGTCGTTCCAACCGGCGGCGTTCCGCCCACGGTGTATGCGCTGGCGGGAATGCCGGTGAAGACGGTGGTGGCTGGGCCGCCGGCCGGCTCCGATAGCGTTCCCAAGAACAGCGTCAGAGTGCCGGCGATGACGTTGGGATATGTGAGGAAGAACGCCGTCGTGATGCCGTCGCCGACCCCAATGACCTCGGGCGGTCCTGGGTTGGGTGGCCATACCCGCGGCTGGTCCGCGATCTGAGTGCGGACCATCGGCACAGTAACGGCCACTAGAGGCCTAGTTTATCGACGTTATTGGGCCGCATTTTGCGCCGGAACGGGATGATCTGGCCTTTTTTGACCATCGCGATTTCGATGTCCAGCGGCTCGTCGTCAACCTCTAGGCACAGATAGCCGATGCGTTCCCGCGGATGTTGTTTGTTGTAGGCCTCGACCGCCGCCCGCTTCTGGGCCATCTGCAAAAGATCCGGATTGGTGATGGGCACCTGGAACAGGTCGATGAGCGACCGTTGGCCGTAGAAGTACAGCGTGTACCGATGGCGGTGGCCAATCTCGTTGCGGCTCCAGTCGAAGGACTCCTCACGCAGCCACAGGGTGGCACCCATACGCGAGGCCAGGGTGTTGCTGTCGGGGGCATCGACGCCGGTCGAGCCGTTGGGAGCGATATACTCGGCGATGGCCGAGCCCGGGGCGCTGGTATTGCCGGCGCGAGCATTGGCAAAGAACGCTTCGGCCGGGTCGTGGCCTTCTTGAACTGGCGGCCGACCCGGATCGGGGGCCCCCGGAGCGGGGGTTTCTCTGACCGGGGTCTCGCTCGCAGCGACGACCTCTTCACCGGTCGGAATATCAACCAGAATCGGGACATCGACCAGCTCGCTGGGGTCGGGGTCGGGAAGGTCGCGTGCCGCCTCGGGTAGCAGGACCTCGTGCGCCTCGATGATCTCTTCGTCGAGCGGCGCTGCCTTTTCAGGCACGACAATCGGGTTCGGGGCCTTCTTCTTGTGGTGGCTGCGCTTCTTGGGTGGAGCCGGCGGAATTGCAATCATAACCATAATGAATCGTTCCCCGCCTCAAAGAAGAAGCCCGCCGAGATGTCTTTATCCACAGGGAGACCACAGGGCCCCCAGACAAAACCCTGGGCATGACTGAGCCGGCACTGCCTGCGAACTTTCCGGCTGATGCGCTGGCCGTTCTGCCCGATATTGCGTCGGCTCCCTTTCCCGTGGTCTATGAAAACGCGAAGGCCGCGCTCACCGAGTGTTCACGAGTCGACGAGTGCAAAGACTGGGCGAACCGCATGGAAGCATTGGCTTCCTATGCTCGGCAATCACAAGATGATGGGTTACTAAAGTTAAGCCTCCGCATTCAAGCCCGCGCAATCAAGAAATGCAGCGACCTCCTCCGGGAGATTGAGCCGCAACACGGAGCCAATCAAAACATTAGTGGGGGTGCCCCTACTAATGTAACCCGCACCCAAGCCGCCAAAGACGCTGGGTTATCACGCGATCAGCGCGTCGCCATCTTGCGCGTCGGCAATGTCCCCGAAGATCAATTCGAGGGGCTCCTAGAGTCCGACGACCCGCCGACGGTTACGGCCCTTGCGAATCTTGGGAAAAAAACACGGCCGGAGGCAGAAACCACCTTCGGCATACCGACGGCAGACTTCAAGATGGCGACGCACGTCAATGCGGACATCCGCCGACTCGCGGAAACCGCTCGCAGCACTGATCTGGCAAGCGTAGTTCGAGGCACGTTGCCTTACGAAATACCCCAACTTATGGGCGACATCGAACGTGCTCGCCTTTGGCTCACCACTTTAGAGGAACTGTTTACACTGAAAAAGGGAGCGTGACCGCCCATGATTACTATTGGCGACATTGACAACGAGATTGACAGAATCATAGTTGAACGGATTGATCAGGGATTGTCTACCCCGACGCCTTGGATAGTCAGCTTATTTATGAAGCGCCATAGCGATGTTTATGGTAAAGACGCAGACTGGCATTTATGTTGCACCAAGACTGTTGTGCCTGAAAGGGTCCGCGTATGCTTGCGGCGTCGTAACAATCCTTTTGCGGTTCCGGCCGAAGACCCGATGATCGTCACGCTGACAGGTTTCGAGTACATTCAATCCGCCTACATGATAGAGCAAGGCGGCATGTCAATTACGGTTCCCATTGAAAAAATGACCTATGAAGAGCGCAAAGCTAAGGTGGCTGAATTGCGTCGCATGGGAGACGGCTGCTATCGGCACGCTGATGAATTAGAGCGATACAACGAGGCGATGCGCCAGAACGACACAGGCACCGCCTAAGAGCCCCTAAGAGCCCAAAGAAAAAAGCCCGCCTAGTTAAGGTGGGCCTTTTGGTCGCTTACCTTGTAGTGCTTATCAATTCCCCCAGAAGACGAAGCGCGATTCTATTACTCCCACACCGAAGCGACGGCTTGCTTGGTATCGGTAGCTTCTCTCTTCCCAGGACTTACCAGAATTTACATCTTCCTGGGTTAATTGCATTGCTGTACGACTTTGGAAGACGACTCCTTCGCCACGTTGCATTACTGCCCAAGGATTACCAGCCGCGAGGCCGGCGCGAGCCTTGGTGATGAACGGCGTGGCGAACACTTGCAGCATCCCCTTGAGGACATTTTCGGAGAAGATGCCGCCAACCGTGCCTGCGACCGTCGACGGAACCGACGGGGCATACATCGAGAGCAACAGCTTCTTGGCAGTGATTTCGTCGGCCGTGCTGATGATGATGCTGTCTGGGTGGACGAGCATGTAATTGCCCAGCAGGTCGGTCACGAAGGTGGCCGCGAGGATGGCGTTTTCCATGTTCGCTTGGTTGAGCGCGCCGGCGGTCGTTGTGATTGCCGTGGTCTGGCCCGCCAAGTTGGACTTGGGGACACCATTGATGTTGGTGGTTGAGTAGAGATTGGCGACGGTACCGAACGCGAACAAGGCAACGACCCAGGCCATTTCCTCGGCGTAGGCCATCGATTCGCCCATGCGGCCGGCAGCCCGAAGGATTTGGCCGGTTTGGTCGTCTTCGGCAAGGCGCTTCGAGAACGCCAGGATACGGCCGAATTCTTTGTTCTTGACGCGAGTCGGGAAGCCGGTCAGGCGGCTCTCAGGCGCGGGCTCAGTATCCTGGAGTTCGACTGGGATGTCGTTACGCTGGATCGGGTAGTACCATTCCTCATCAGACCGGCTAACCTCCATTTGGGCTAGGCTCTTATACAGGGTCGGAACGAGGTCGTACCGGAGGCTCGCGGTGTTCACCACGCCGTAGCGCAACAGGCCGGCCATCTGAGAGTCCGTTATGGCTTCGGTCAGTTTTTGCTGGCCCTTGATGTTGGCTTTGAGTTTGGCCATCGTGAAACCAGGGTCGCGAAAATGCTTGACGGTCTCACGCGGGTCGTAACCCCATTGCTCCCGAAAGAGCATGGCTTCCGACTCGCGCATGGCCTCGCTTTGCGCGACGAGTTCCTGGCTGAATCCCCCGTGGGAGATGTTGACGGTCGCGGCGTCGGGGGCAGCGATGGGAGAGGCGGCGGATTCCATAGTTGCTCCTTAGACCTTGATCGCCGGGTTGATTTTCACGACGATGAGAACGCCGGCCGCGCCCGTAATCGGGCCGGAAATCGACGTTCCCTGAACGGTGGTGGGTGACGGGGTTTGGTCGACGGCGACGACTCCGACCGCCGTGCCCGAGACAGTCTTGGCGACGGTCTGGGCGTCGGCGCCCAGGTAGACCGTGTCGCCCGGCGAGTACACGTCGGCGGCGGTGGTGTAGAACAGGAACTCACCGCTGATGCGTAAGGCAATAGCGGGGATTTCCGAGGTCGCGGCGCCGGCAGTGATGCCTTGGGCGATGACCCGCGGAAACGTGTCAATGCTGACACCGATGAAGTTGGCTGCATTGGCATTAGCCGCACCGGGGGTCGAGAGCGACGCGGCCTGCTTGCCGGCGGTTAGGTAGCACATGTCACCGGCGGCGATCTGGCCTGCAATGCCGCCTGGCGGCGTCACGGTCAGGTCAATGGCGATCCCGGTCGGGCCTTCCGCACCGCGGCGGAGGTAGTTGTTAGTGGAGAGCGTCGGCATCTAATGTCTCCTAGTACGACAGGCCGGTCGGGGCGGTGATGGTCTTGGGAGCGACTGGCGCTCGGCCGACGGCGCCTGCGCCATCGACGATTGGCCGGATGTAGGCCAAGTCGAACGCTTTCGCATAGTCGACCATCGCCTGGCGGTCCAGGCTCTGGCGCTCGCGCAGTTCAATTTCCAGGCGCGGCCGGAAGTTGGCCGGGATGTTTAATTCGGCCAGCACCCCGCCGACGACGCCTTCGTGGAGTGCTTCGCGGAGCTTTTGATTCTCGGCGTCTTTGGCGGCGACGGCTTCGCGGAGCGTCTTGGTTTCGGACTCATCGGCCATCGGTGGCTGCTCGCTCTCTTTTTTCTTCGCATCGGCCTTGGCTTTGGCGGCTTTGGCCCTTGCTTTCTTTTTGTCGTCATCATCCTGGTCGTCCTGGGACGTGTCCGCGCCAGGAGCATCATCTTCGTCCGGCTCGTCTTCATCATCGAACGGCTTACGCGACTTTTCGGCCAGCGGAGCGGCTGATTCTTCAAACATCGTCGCCAAGGCGTTGTCGTCGACCTCGACCTCGACCAGGGCGGCTTTGATGGTTGCCATGACCTCGTCGGTAATGCCGGCTTCTTTGACTTTGGCAAAGACCGCATCGCGCTGGGTGGTCAGAAGGCCGCGAATGCCGGTGGCGAGTTTGGCCTGGTCGACCCCGATGACAATTCCGTCTGTTGGCATTTTTGCTGACTCCCGGAACACGAGCGGTTTGCCGCCGGCTCCTGACTTGGTGACAAGGTCGACGCTGAGCACTTCGGTGATTTCGTCCACCCGATTCCACTCTTCGCCGCCCATCAGGTCGGGGGCGCCGCCGCCGAGCGCGTTGATCGAAAAGCCTACATACGACTTCTTGGGATGCTGGGTGGCATACTGCGCCGCTGTCCGCATCTTGGACAAGATAATTTCGTTGCCCGATTCCAAATGGAAGTCGGCGACTACCGCCGGCACTCGTCCCAGTGTCGGGTCGTCGTGCTGCTCCATGCGAGCATCGCTGAACCAGCCGGCCAGATTCTTGACCGAACGCTCGGGCTGCTCGCGGTCTTGCGTCGGTGTCGGATGGTCCAGATAGCACTGGGTGCCGTTGAAGAGTCCCAGCGCCACGGCTTTTTGTAGTGCTGCTTCGGTATAGAAATGGCGGTCGGCCAGGTTGCCGGGACCGGCCCGGATGATGCAGACCCGGGCGACCTTGGGGGTTGTGCCCTCGGGGCCGTCGGTGGCTTCGCGCAGCGACTGGAGGCCGCTTTCGGAGAGCTGCACGTTGGCGGTAATTGGAGTTCGCTGAACGCCCGGTAGGGCAATCTGGCCGGGTGCGATGGGAACCGGCTCGGCGGCTTCACGGTTGGGGAAAGTTGAACGCATGGCCCGGTTCTTCGCCCTACCGCGCTTGACTTCTTCAAGGGTCGGGGCCGGAGATCCGTACAGCAGGGTATTGGCTTTGCGAACTTGCTCGGCGATGTGCTGGCCGCTGTAACGGCCGTCAAGCCGGCCGACGACCTTGGCCTGGACGAGCGCGGCACGTGCGAAGGCTTTGGCTTGCGGATGGTGCTCGGGTGGCACCGGCAGGGCGTATTCCCGATCGAGGTGCGGACCAGCACCCTTGGGCGGGATGCCGTAACGCGCTCGAAACTTGCCGGTGAACAGTGCTTCCCGGGGTGGGGTGAACTCTTTGCGCCGACGCGGCTTAGCCGGCGGCTCGTCGTCGTTGTAGTTTTCGGGCTGGTAGGCAATGGTCAGGCCCGGTCGCGCCAAGCCGGCGAGCGAGGAATCGGTCATTGCCGATTCCGTTCAGCCTCAGAGGGGAAAACCCCCAGGCGTGTCCGCTAGGCTTCTTCGTGGTCGAGCAGGGCGAACAGAACGAGAGCAACCCACAGGAGCGGCCGAGCGCACCACGTCAGCGCGAACTGGCGCACCCCGGTTTGCCAGGACGGATTCACTCCACCCTCGGCTTCGGTTCTGGAAGTAGCGGGCGCGGCCCATAACTGTAATCGACCGGCTCAGGATTCGTCCTCCGCTTCGATTTAGCAATCAGTGGGCGCAGCCGGTAGCCGCTTGCGCTGTAATCGACCGGCGGTTCGGTTTCCGGCTTGGCGTCGGGCGGCTGCTCGGCCTTCATGGCCTCGAACACAGCCTGCCGGAATGTGGCGATGACCGAAAGTTCAACACTAGTCGGTTGCTTGCGTCGCAGTTCACGGACCTCGACGATGAGGGTTAACAGTAAATTACGCGATTCTCCAACGGGTTGAGAGAGGAGGTCCTTCTCAAGCCGTGCGAGTTCCGTGTCGCTGAGGTGGACGTTCACTCCGCCCTCGGCTTTGTGTATCCAAAGGGGTCGCCCGTCGTGCGATAGTTAGACAGAGCCTTGCAAAACTGGGCGTATTGTTCTTCGGGAGTTTCACGAGGGTCGTTCTCTGGAAGCCAACCAAGCCACGCATCACCGAGCACGGCCTCGAACTCCTCAAACGTAAGTGCGCCGACTATAGACGCGGCCCGCAACTCCTTCGCGACCTGATCCACGATGCTCTGAAGTTTGGTGGCAGCCGTCAACAGCCGCTCGTTTTCCGCCCGCAGTTCGCGCACCTCATCGATTAAGCGGATGCCATCCTTCTTTGGCAACGCAAAGTACCACAGCGATTGGTGTGCGAGGTCATTATAGTGGTCGAGTTCGGTGCTGGTTAATGGGGCCATTGTGGGGCCTTCAACGCGGCGGCGGCAATCAAAGCAGCGCCGAGTGATTGTACCGGAATTGCCTTGGTGGTAGTGCGTTACGCCGACGGTTTCGGGCTGCTGGAGGGTCTCGCCGAAGATCCGCTCGGCGCACTCCTTACAGAACAGGTCCCCGTCGTGAACGTAGCCGACGACGGACTGGGTCATTGACATGAAGGGGCTCCTTTCGGGGGTGGCGTTCCTACAATAACACGACACCTAAATTTAGTCCACTACTAACTGGACTTTTTCACGAGGATGTTGTAGCATCGGGGTCCGGCCCCGATTCCGAGGCCGACTACCAAAGGAGCCCCCGTATGGCAACCCCCACCAAGCGCCGCCTCCTCGGACTATCCGCTGCCGCCTTCTTGGTCGGGTGCGGCGGCGGTGGAGGAACGACCTCGCCGAACCCGCCACAGTCGCCCGTTACGGCAAACCCAAGCCCAGCAGTAACCGCCACGCCTGGCCCAACGGCATTGCCGAGCGTTCCTTCGCCTCCGCCGTCGCCGTCAAGTCCGCCGACCATTTCGCCGCCAACGCCGTCGCCGAACCCGAGTGCGAGCCTGGGTCCAACGCCGAGCCCAACGGGCACCCCGCCGCCGACGCCTAGACCAACGCCAGTCCCAACGCCGACGCCGGCCTTAACGCTCTATCGGGACATGGTCTTCGGTATCCACCCCGACACCCGCACTATTGACACGGGCTGCTGGACGCATCCGTTCCCGCCCTATGGCTGCATCCCGCTGCACCTCGAAAATACCGTCATTCTGTCGGGTGTCCCGGCGGTCGTGGGAGCCAAGTTCGAGGCGACAATCTACGCATCCGAGGTCCCAGACTTCCATCCCGTCACTCTGCGCTATATCGAGTCGCCGCCCAGCGTGTACGGTGCGCTCCCGGGATTTCTCGGGGAGTATACCCCCGCAGACGTTAGCACCGGCAATTATACGAATGGGGCACCCGGCATTGGTTGCCCAACCATTCGCCCAGGAAATCGCTGCGGTCGCGTCATCGATCCGGGTGAGGGGTTCTTCATCGTTCGCACCGACACCAACCCATCGACGATTGTCACGGGGCCTGGGGGCGGTTCAGGAAACGCGCTGGGACCCTACGGCATCCCGCCAGGCAGCATTTGGGGATGCGTTGGGGCGGCGTATTATTACGGGTTCCGCGATGCTGGGTCGCCGTCGCAGCCCCTGTACCACTACCCGTATAACTGCCAATACAAAGCCAACCACTTTCTGCTGGGCCGATGAACGACCCGCTCATGGATCCCATCATCGACTTCGTCTGCGACCCCCGGCCGGTACGCCTTTGCTACCGCTGGGGGAGCGAGCCCTGGGCCATCATCGACATCCTTCCAATCCCCGACGCGGCCTTGCCGCAGGAAGAAATCCTATGACCACCACGCAAGCGGCTCCCACCCAAAAAGAACTTGAGTCGGCGCTGGCCCGCCTCAACCGCGACATCAAAGAAGCCTCCCGCCTGCTGACCGACGAAGAGGCCCGGTTCCTCGTCGATAGCTATTATGGGCTGCAACGCTTCCGCATCAGAACCGGCAACCAGATTAGTGCAATGAGCAAACGCGAGGACCTTTCGGCCGAATCGGAACCGGCCGACACGATTATTTTTTTTGAGGGCCAGTTCGACAAACTCGAAAACCAAATCAAAAGCGTCTTGGACAGCTACAGCACCGGCAAAATTGTCGGGCGCTGGAGCCGCAGCATCGTCGGAATAGGTCCCGTGCTCGCGGCCGGATTGCTCGCGCATATCGACATCACCAAGGCACCGACCGTGGGGCATATCTGGCGGTTCGGCGGCCTCGACCCAACGGTAACTTGGGAGAAGAAAAACAAACGGCCCTGGAACGCATCGCTCAAAACCTTGTTCTGGAAAATTGGCGAAAGTTACGTGAAGACGCACAACAACCCGAACGATATTTACGGCCACATCTACGCCGAACGCAAGGCGCTAGAGATATCCCGCAACGAAGCCGGGGAGTTCGCCGAGCAAGCAGCAGCCGCACTCGCCAAGAAACGGTTCGGTGACGATACCACAGCCAAGACATCGTACAAACAGGGGAAATTACCGCCCGCGCACATCCACGCACGCGCCAAACGGTACGCCGTGAAGATTTTCCTCAGTCATTGGCACGCGGTCGCCTATGAGGTCGAGTACGGCAAACCGCCACCGAAGCCGTATGTCATCACGAACCTGCAACACGCTCATTACTTAGCACCGCCCAACTGGCCGATGTAGCCAACGATGATGAGAGCTCCATCTTTTGGGAGCGAGCCAACGGCTTCGAGAGCACCAACCTCCACGAGCGAGCCAAAGTCAGCGAGAGCACCATCAAACTTGAGCGAAGCCATGTTCCTTGAGAGCGCCAAATACGGCGAGCGAGCCACCATAGTAGAGAGCGCCAATCGAAGAGAGCGAGCCGCACACGTAGAGGGCACCATAAGCGCAGAGCGAGCCATGCCTGCAGAGCACCATTCCCTTGGAGCGAGCCAGATCGACCGAGAGCACCATATTTGAAGAGCGAGCCACGCAAAAGGAGAGCGCCAAACAAGGAGAGCGAGCCATTAATCTGGAGAGTTCCAGAATCGCAGAGCGATTAAATCGGCTTCGTTACCAGGACCTGGAAGGGGTCGATTGATCGCAGGATCACGGCCCCTTTCTGTAAAATGAGCGACCCAGTCCACAGGCCGGGGATCGCCAACTCGCCGCCTGCCAAAGCGTGACTGCAGGTCCGGTTATCACTGTTGATGGTCAGCGCGAACGACGACGACGCGCCGTTGGGGTCGAGCCAATCGACTGAGCACGTGTAACCGGTCAACGGGAAACTGGCCTGCGGGTCGAGCGTCAGCACGAAGCCGACTTGCCCTCCGGCGATATGGACGGGTGGATTGAGAACTGGCACTAGACTGGCCCTCCGACTGGCGTCTGTATTTCGACGCCGGCCATCACCGGCGCTGTAATGGTGACCGCCGCCAGCGTGACCGGCGAGGCGATGGTAACTCCGGCGGCCACCGGGCTCACGATGGTTCGCCCTTGGCGAACAACCGGCGGCACGAGCGTGGCGGCAGCCGTACGCGAGACCGTCGTCACGACGATGAGGTAAGCGGCTGAGTCTAGTCCTCGGGTCGTTGCGCCAGCCACCGGCTGCAAGGCCGCCTTGGCGGTGCGCGTGACCGTTGTGTTGGCGCTGAGGCTGGCAGTTGCCGGACTACTCGGCGTCGCCGCCGCTCGCAACGAGGCAGCGGAGGTGATGGAAGTGGTCGACGCCGAACGCAAGACGGCGACTGCGCCCGTCGTCGTTGCGCTCTTGGCACTCAGCGTTGAAGCGGATGGGTACGCAACCACTGCTTTCGCGGCCAGGGCAGCGGCGGCGGGCGTAGTCGTTGGGCTGTAAGTGACCGCCAGCCGGGCTGCGGCCGTCGAAGTTTGGATCGGCAGCGCCCGGAGCGTTGCGGCGGCCGTGCGCGTAAGCGGAGCGGTCGCCAGCAGGATGGCGCTGGCTCCGGTCGTGAGCGCGGATTGCTTGGCGAGCGAGCCTGCGGCCGGCGAACTGGCGGTGGCGAGCTTCTGGAGGTCGGCGACGGAGGTGGCAGTTAGGGTTGGGCTGGCCTTGAGGATAGCCGCAGCCGGGCTGCTCGTAGGCATCGTCACGGCCAGGCGAGCCGCCGAGGTGATGGTCTGGGTCAGGGTGGCACGGAGGGTTGCGGTGCCCGTGGCGCTCGCGGTGCTGGTGGCCCGTAAGATTGCCGCGGCGAGGCTTGAAGTGGCCGCCGTGGCCCGCAGGATGGCCGCAGACGGGCTCGTGGCGGAAGCCTTAGCCGTGAGGGCGGCCGTCGATGGACTACTAGGCGTGGAGGTCGCACGCAGGGTGGCGGTTGAGGTGGAGGTTGGCCCGGCATTCGCTCGGAGGACCGCGGCGGCGCTCGACGTGGAGGCCGCATTTGCTCGGAGATCCGCAGTAGAACTAGAGGTCGAGGTGGCTTTTGCCTGGAGGGCTCCGGTAGCGGTGCTCGTGGGGATGGTCGCCGTCTTTTGCAGGTCGGCCGAGGCCGAGTTGACCGGAGCGCCCAGCGCCTTGAGGGTAGCGGCTGCTGGACTGGTGGCCGCGGCCTTGGCCGCTAGGCTGCCTACGGCCGTACTGGTCGCAGTTCCCTTGGCGCTGAGGGTCGCGGCGGCAGGACTCGAAACTGGGGCGAAGACGGCTATGCGGGCCGCCGCGGTGCTGGTGGTTGTGCCCGTTGCACGCAGGTCGGCAACAGACGGGCTCGTAGGCGTCGTGTTTGCGCGTAGGGTCGCCGCCGCCGGCGATGTCGCCCCCAAGGTCTTGGCTAAGCTGGCGGCGCTCGTGGCCGCCGTGCCGGTCGTCTTTTGCAGACTGGCGGCGGAGGCAGAGGTCGGGACGGCAGTAGCGAGAAGGGTAGCGGCGCTGCCATTCCCGATGACGGCTATCCTGCCGAGAACTGCAATAGCGGTGCGCGAGATGGCCTGGGTGGCGGCCAAGACGGCGGCTGCGGACTCTGTCCCCGCAGTTGTCGTCTTTTGCAGGGTTGCTGCTGCGGTCCGAGTCGCGCTCCCGAGCAGGCCCAGGTAGGCTGCGCCCGGCGAGGTCGCAATCGCAGCGGATTTGCTCAGGGTCGCAGCGGCAGGGTCGGTAACCGCGAGCTGTTTGGCTAGGACCGCTTGCGAGTTGTCGGTCGTGCCGGTCGTCGTCTTGAGGGTGGCAGCGGCCGTCGACGTTGGGATGAGTCGCTTGGCGAGGCTCGCGGCTGCGAGGCTGGTCGCCAGGGTCGTGGGCTTGGCGAGAACGGCGGCGGAGGTGCTGGTAACGCCTGGGAGCGGTGCGCTTAGGGACGCGGCGGCCGGCCTTGACATCGCCAGCGGCAGGGTTACCTGGAGCGAGCCCAATGCCACACTGGTGGCACTCGGCACCGTGCCGGTGCGCCTGAGCGTTGCCGAGCCGGCGTTGACCGGGACGGTCAGCGCCTTGAGGCTGGCCGCCGCCGTTGAGGTTGGGATGGCCGATTTGCGTAAGGTCGCTGCGGCCGGCCGGCCGATGGAGAACGTGGTGCTGATGAACGCCGCCGCGTCCATCGTCGGGACCAATCTGGTTGCCTGGCCAAAGAGGGTGTAATGCGCCAGTGCCTGAGCAGCGGTGAGCGTACTCGGGTAGAGCGCGAACTCATCAATGATGCCGTAGACGTTTGCGTAGTGGTCGGTGGCCCGTGCGCCGATGGTGATGTTGGCGGTGCTGGCGACCATCGCCGGGTTGCCCAGGTTCGCGGTCTGCGCGACACCGTCCAGGTACAGTTGGGCATCGGCGCCGTTCCAGGTGCCGACGATGTGATGGGCCAGCTTTGGGTCGATGGTGGTGCTAATGGACAAGGCGGCGGCGTTGACGGGGCCTACGACGCTGACGTTAAAGACAAGCTGGCAACCCGCGCCCGCACCGGGCGTTGTGTCGTACACGAGCGCCCATCCCTTACCGGAGGTGGTGTCGGAGTCGCTCGCAAGATAGATGTACGAGTTGGTCGCGTATCCCGCGTCGAGTTTGACGGCGATTTCGAACGAGAATGCTGCCGGGGTCGCGTAGGTCGCCCGCGGGATGTCGATATACGGGTCGGTGAACAGCACGCCCGTATGCAGGTGCATCGCCTTGTCGCCGTCGCCCGATAGGCCCGCCGATTGGTAGTCGGCAGCAACGGCGTAGTTGATGGTTCCGGTGCGGGCGTTGGCGGTGCTATCGGCGGCCGTCGTGGAGAGCGAAGCGTCGTTGAGGCGCCAATACAGCGCGGCGCCGTCTTTGACGACGCGGTTCGAGTACAGAGCGAGCAGGTACGCCTTGGCACGGCTGGCCGGGATGGTTGCGGCCCGGCGAATGGAGGCGTTCGCCCCGATGACCTGAGTGGCGTTGTAAAGGGTCGCCGCCGCCGTACTGGTCGGAATCGTGGCCGTCTTTTGGAGCGACGCGGCCGAGGTGTCGGTGACGGTAATATTGACGACGAGGTACGCTGCAGCCGGCGAGGTAACGCCGAGCGTTTTTCGCAGGTCGCCGGCAGCCGTCGAGGTGGGGATGGTCGCCGTCTTTTGGAGGTCGGCGCTGGCGGATTTGACCGGGACGGACTGCGCGGCGAGGTCGGCTCCAGCCGTCGACGTTGGGATGGTCGCGGTCTTCTGCAGCGTGCTCGCCGACGGGCTCGTTGGGATGGCCGTCTTTTGGAGGGCGGCCCCAGCCGTGGATGTCGGGATGGTCGCGGTCTTTTGGAGCGTCGCGCCTGCCGGGCTCGTGGAGACCGTCGCCGTTTTGAGCAGCGTGGCGGCACTGGCGCTGGTAATCCCTAACTGTTTGGCGAGATCCGCAGCCGCCGTACCCGTCGGGATGGTGGCTGTCTTTTGGAGGGTCGCCGCCGACGTGCTGGTCGGGATGGTGGTCGTCTTCTGAAGGGTCGCAGCCGACGTTTCGTTGACAATCAGCGTTGCGGCGAGAACGGCAGCAGCCGTCCTGGTCGCAAACGCCGCAACGGTCTTTTGGAACGTACTGCCCGCCGGACTCGTCGGGATCGTCGCCGTCTTTTGGAAGGTGGCGGCAGAGGTGCGCGTCTGGGTCAGCGTGGCGGAGAGCGTGCCGAACGCCGTCGAGGTGCTTGGAGTTAGGGTTTTTTGAAGGTCAGCGGCGCTGGGGCTGGTCGCGCCCGGCGTCAGGGTCGTCGAGGTGATCCCGGCCTGCCATAGCGGAAGGAAAGGCACGGCCTAGCTCAGTTTGAGGAGATGCGCTCCTGCAGTCATCGGCGGTAGAGCCCTTGCGCCCGCCGCGGGAAGCCTGTCCGGTAGCCCTGGCCAATGAACAGCGCGTAATGGGTGGTCACCTGGGTCGCAGTCAGCGCCGACGGGTAAATCGCAAAATCGTCGATTGTCCCATACAAATGCTTGAAGGTTGAACCTGGATCTTTGCCAACCGTGGTGAGTTTCGTGCCCACCGTCATCGCGCCATCGCCGACCGCGCCGGTTTGCGCGACCCCGTTGAGATACAAGTTCATATCGTTGCCGTTATACGTTGCAACGATATGCCAGGTCAGCTTCGGGTCAATGGATGTGCTCAGACCCAGCGCCAAATCTTGGAATGTCGCGAATCCCATTGTAAAGTTGAGTTGACAACCAGCCCCGGCGGCAACGGTCGTATCCCAAAAAATTCTCCACCCGCCGAATTGCCCATTAGTATCATCGCCAGCGATATAAATAACATCGTTGGTCGCATATCCCGTGGAAAGGTTGGTCGCAACCTCAACGGAAAACGCCGCCGTGTTGACCGCATACGTCGCACGGGGAATATCGACAAACGGGTCGTCGGTTCCAGTGCCTGGGTGAAACAGAACCGCCTTGTCACCGTCGCCGCTCAGTCCGGCCGCCGCGTAATCGGCGGCAACGGTAAAACGATAGGTGCCGCTTTTAGTTCCGCCAGTCGAGCTATCGGCTGCAGTCGCTGCGGACGCTGCCTCGTTGAGCCTCCAGTAGAGGGCGGCACCGTCGGCGACGATTGCAGCCGAGTAGATGCTCACTAGATATTCCGGTAGGTCGGTGCGCCGACGATTGCCGGGAGCACGATATAAACCTTGGCCGTGCCGCTCAAGGGCTCTTCCACGATAAAGACCGGGTTGCCAGTCGGGTTGCTGACGAGAATGGAGGTCCCGGCCGCCGGGGCACCTGTGGGGGCGGTGGTCGCGATAACATAGGTAAACGACCCGCCCGCCGGGCAATACATCCGGGTCGAAATGGCGCCGGCCGGAGGCGTAATCGCCGCGCCGTTGGTCGTCGCGGCCGGCAGCGCCGTGGTGACGCCGATGCCGACGGTGAACGGGGTGACCGGAATGCTCACGCCCGACGCATGGCCCTGAACGATCAGCGCATTGGTACCGGCCGTCCCGGCGGCGGTAACCGTCGCAGTAAGCGCGGAGGTCCCGTCGGCCAGGTTCACCAGTTCCATCTGCTCGGTCACCGCATCGCGGGTCACCGAGTTGGTGGCGATATTGGTCCCGCTACCTGCGGTGATCGGAACGTTCGCCACTTATTTGAACCCCTTTTGCGATACTGAGCCGCCCTTCATGGCGTTCTGGTAGCCCAGCCATTCCTCGTCCTTGCGGTGGTGGTTGCGGACCTCGGCTAAGACGCCGACGCCAACCAGCGAAACGGCTTCCCCATCGGGGTAAATCAGCATCGCGTCCTCGACGCCCGTGGCGATCTCTCGCCGACCGAACACGAAGCAATCTTCCGAGAACGGGCTCATGTGCAGGGGATGGTCGGGCGGATAGAGCGCCAGATGCTGACGGACCCGATGCTCATAAATGCGCTCATAGCCCGCCAAAATCGGAATCCAGCGGTTGACAATCCCCTCGGTCGCCCGGTACGCCTGGGCACACCAGATATACGGCGGCGGGGTGACGATTTCGCTCAGCCGATGCAACAGGCCGCTGGCATCGTACTCGGCGATAATGACGGCGGCGGCGGCCACTTTTTTGTCGTCGAGGTGGCCGCTGGGCATTTCACGCACCTGCCAGAAATAGGCGGCGCGGCTATGGTCTTGGGCGAAGAGCGCCTGCCGGGCGTTCTCCTCGGACTGCGACTCCTCGGCCATTCAGCAACCTACGAGTAAGTGAGTTGGACGCTGGTCCAAGGCGAGGGGAAATTGACGTTACCGCCGGTCGCCGACGCCGTAGTCAACATCTGCTGAATCATAAATCCGGAGTACGCGTTCAGCGTGTTGGCCGGTGCGGTGAACGCTTGGCCAGGGGCCGCGGTCTGGGTCGACGACAGCACGGTCGCGACCAAATTGGTGGTCAGCGGACCGCCGCCCGGGTAGGCGGTATTGGTCTGGAACTTCATCGTAATGAAGGCGCTGCTCGCGGCCTGGTCCGTTGGGGCGGCACCGAAGTAGACGCCGAAAGCCGACAGCGAGTTGGAAGCCACGCCCGTAACCTTCAGGCGGGTCCACTTCTCAAAGCTGTTGTTGCCGACGGTAATCGGGTTGTTGACCGCCAAGCTCGCGGTGTTCGAGTTCGCGTCGATCGAGGCGAAGACGATGCTGGTGATCGTGTCCGTAACCGTTGCGGCGGCGAGGTTGGTCTCGGAAAAAATGAAGGTCGGTGCGGCCATGTATCCCCCCGCGCTCGGCGAGCGATGCTGTTGCTAGAGTATTCAATTCCTGCGCGACCCGCGCCGTCCCGTTTCGGTGTCCGCCCCTAACGCTCGTGGATTTGCGTGTAGATGGTCCCGGTGGGCGTCAAAACCGACTCGACCTTGGCTTTGACCGGGTCGATGCCGTGCGTGCTGCAATACCGCTCGACCCCGATGGCCACGTCGCGCATCGCCTTGGCGACGGCCGGGTTACGGTCGGTGAGATCCGCCAGGTCTTTGTTGCGGCGTTTGATGGAATGATGCAGCGACTCGGGCCCGCTATCGACGGTGATGGCTTGGCGGTGCTGGACGGCCACGACCTCGGGCTCGCGGCCTTCCCACATCGCTTGCACGCTGGGCCGGTGGACGCCGGTCACGTCGTGATGGGCTTGCTCGTAGGCGTGAGCGTACAGCGCCATCAGCGCGCCCTTGACCTCGGCGAGCGTCTGGGGGTCGTAGCGCGGGGCCTGGTCGGGAGCGATGCTCCCCAAGAGATAGTCGGCAGCCGCTTCGGCGTCGGCTTGGACGGTATCGACGGAGCGAAATTCTCCCGCCGGGTCAACCACGCAGGCGCTCCGCGTTGAGCGCGGGCCACTTGCCAGGCGGGACGCCGGGCTCGCGATGAATCTCGGCCAGATTGGTATTGCCGCACTGCTTACATTTAGGCGGCGGCATGAAGGCGACTATCACATGGCCGGCTTCGCAGCGAAATCGACGGTATCGTTTGCCGGCATTTCCGCCGCCGTTACTCATAATTCGGTCGCGCCTGCTCGGGCTCGCGGCCCGGTTTGTCCTTTGGCGGAAGCTCCTCGGGGAGCATGCCGGGCTCGATGTGTTGGTCTTGCGGTCGACCGCAGACCCAACAGATCCGAATGCGTTGTTGAGGGGACATACGGCGCGCTGGGCCCATGCGCTTGCTCATCACGGCATATTTAGGGGTGGGTCAGGCGTCGAGTCGTCGCCGCCCAGGATGTTCGATGTCTCGCCGGGCGTCAAAGTTTGACTGAAGACGATGCGCGAGGTGGCGTTGTTGAGCGCGGGCGGAGCGGACGCCGAGTTTTGGATGCTCGCGACCCCGGTCGCGCCGTCGACTTGGATGTTGTACCAGGTCGAGCCCGAGGCGGGGATGGCAGGCGTGGTGAGCGGGCCGCCGGTAATGGCGACGGAGGCCTGCCCGACCACGCGCACGAGGCCACCGATGGCGATAGCGCCGGCGACACCTTCGGGAATTCCCAGGAAAACCTGGAGAAAGTCGTCGGCAACCCCGTCGCCTTCTTGAAATTGAATTGTTAGCGGCATCGCTTTTTAGCCCTCAACCCCAAACACGTTGTATCCCACAACACCCGTCCCAGCAGGCACGACCACGGCCACGGCCAGACCCGCCCCAGCCGAGGGTTGGGTCTCGATGCCGACTGCCTCGATGCCCTTAGTCGAGTTGATGTGGAACTGGAAGACAACGACGCCCGCGACGGTGATTTGAAACAGGAGAGCTGCAGCCGAGGTGGTCGAGGCGATGATATCGCTGATTAAATACGTTTTCCCCGCCCCAACGGTTTCCAACGTAATAGTCTGGACCGAGGCGGTCAGGGTGACCACACCGCTGTAATTTTTGGCAGCCTGTCCCGGTGCTGGGCCGCCAGCGGTCGTGCGGCCAATCGAAGCAAAACCGGGGGAAACCGGCAGCATGAGCGATCCGTCGGGCCCGACGATAGCCTGGAGTCCCACGACTCGGCCGGTCGTGGTCAGGACTTCAACCATCATGCCCCAAGACTTCGGGCTGGCAACTCGCTTCTTCTCTGTATTGTCCGCGAGACTTGCGGACTCCAGCCTTATATGGTATTTTTCACAGGCGCGGCGTAGCGCGGCTAGGCAAGGCAAGGCCGGGCCGGGCACGGCTTGGCTGGGCCAGGCAAGGCAGGCTGGGCCAGGCAAGGCGCGGCGTGG
>JRHI01000194.1_pt1 | contig 68706 bp, 58 predicted proteins | sample 215371 | NCBI WGS metagenome assembly JRHI01 (sample SAMN02929681, study PRJNA255918) | sediment metagenome | biome: cave system; feature: Ice Cave; material: Sediment; isolation source: sediment from deep within a dark volcanic ice cave with no known source of... ... | reverse complement strand
CCAGCAGGGACGGCTCGGTAGGGGGGAGCCGCCCCTGCTGGTAAGTCAGCGGCCAGGTCGGCCGCTGCTGCCTGCCGGCTCCTGCGGGGCTACTGTGAGCAACTAACCTGAACCCGCAGTTCGTGCCTAGCAACGTGAGGTCTCTTTGGTGGCCGCTGAGACTCGATCGAGCGCCCGGCGGCCTGACCGAGGGAAAGACACATCGGAGCCAGCCACCGGTCACTGGGATGACTGAGGGACCTTATGGCTGAGGGACCTTCCGACGCTGAACTTGTGGGAAGAGTTAGGGATGCCGACGGGGCGGCACTGTCCCAGCTCTATCAGCGCTTCGTCCGGCCCTGCTATTCGCTGGCTCGCCGGATCTGTGTTGACGAGGGGCTGGCCGAGGATGTGGTGCAGGAGGTGTTCCTGACGTTGTGGCGTGATCCGAACCGGTTCGACCCAGCGCGGGGCGGATTCGCCACCTGGCTGCTCACGGTGACCCACCATAGGGCGGTGGATGCGGTGCGAAGGGAGAGCGCCATCCGTCGGCGGGTGGTGGCTGTGCCGGAGGCAGGCGAGGACTGGTCGCCGACCCCGGTACCGGGCGCTGACCAGGCGGCGTTGGCGCGTGTCGCGGCCGGCCAGGTGCGCGCGGCGCTCCATCAGCTACCCGTCGCGCAGCGGCAGGTGCTCGCCCTGGCTTATTTCGGTGGGCACACTCAGAGTGAGATTGCAGTTCAGACGGGTGTCCCGCTGGGCACGGTGAAGTCTCGCATGTTTACCGCGGTGCAGCGGCTCCGCGCGCTGCTGACCGATCAGTTGGGACCAGACACCCTCGTCGCCGAGGCCCGGATAGCGAGGGGTGAACAATGAACGACCTGCACCGTGTTGCCGCCTGCCCGCACCACGAGCTAGCGGTCGGGTGGGCGTTGTACGCCCTGGAGCTTGCCGGAAACTCCCTGATCGCCGCGCACCTGCCCGACTGCCCGATATGCACCAGCACCGCGTCGGAGACCGAGGAGGTCGGCGCCACGCTAGGGCTGTCCGTCCCGCAGGCAAATCCCAGCACCGAGCTCGAGCAGCGAGTTCTCAGCGTCACAAGCGCCAACGCCCATCCTGGCGGCAACCTGGGCTCGGCGAGCGCCGAGGTATAAGCACACAACCTCACGGGGCGCGCAGCGCCAAGAACGGGCGCAGCGAATCCGGGTTGCGCAACGCGCCGGAACTGAGCGCGCGCGCCGGGTCGATGCCGGCGAGGATTTTTTTCACCGGAACCTCGCACTTCTTGCCGTTCAGCGTGCGGGGCACCTCGTCGATCACGACGAACCGGTTGGGCACATGCCGGGGTGACAGGCCGCTGCGCAGCGCCGCGCGCAGCCGCGGCTCGACGTCAGCCAGCGCTACACCGGCAGCCAGCACCAGGAAGCACAGCAGCTCGCCCTCGTCAGCTCCCGCGCCGGAAGTGTCGATGACCAGTGAGTCGAGCACCTCGTCGGAGCCCTCGACCACCGTGTAGAACTCCGCGGTACCCATCCGCACACCACCGCGGTTGAGCGTGGCGTCGGACCGGCCGTAGATCACGCACGAGCCCCGCGGGGTGATCTTGATCCAGTCGCCGTGGCGCCACAGATCCGGATACACGTCGAAGTACGCCTCGCGCAGGCGGATGCCGTCCGGATCGTTCCAGAACGACACCGGCATCGACGGCATCGGCTTGGTGATCACCAGTTCGCCCACGTCGTCGATCAGCTCCCGGCCGGTTTCGTCGAGGGCTACCACCGCGGCACCCAACGCCCGGCAGGAGATCTCGCCCTCCCACACCGGCACGTCCGGTGCGGCACACAGGAAGGCCGCGCACAGATCAGTGCCCCCGGACACCGAGCAGATTTGCACGCCCGAGCCGATCTCCGAGGCGATCCAGCGGAAACCCTCAGAGGGCAGCGGGGCGCCCGTCGAGCCGACCGCCCGCAGCGCGGTGAGATCCAACTCGGCGCCGGGCCGCAGGCCGGCCTTGCGGCAGGACTGGATGAATGGCGCGGACGTGCCGAAATAGCTCACCCGTTCCTCGGCGGCCAGCCGCCACAGCGCGCCGAGGTCGGGGTGGGCTGGGCTGCCGTCGTAGAGCACGATCGTCGAGCCCGCCAGCAGGCCGCTGATCAGGTAGTTCCACATCATCCAGCCGGTGGTGGTGAACCAGAAGAACCGCTGGCCCGGCCCGAGATCGGCTTGCAGCGCCAGCGCCTTGAGGTGCTCCAGGACGATCCCGCCGTGGCCGTGCACGATGCCCTTGGGCAGCCCGGTGGTGCCCGAGGAGTAGAGCACCCACAGCGGGTGGTCGAAGTCCACTGCCTCGAACGCCAGCTCAGCTCCGGAGTGCGCAGCGAGCAGCTCGTCCCACCGCGCGGCGCCGTCCAACGTCGCGCGGGAGTCCAGATAGGGCACCAGCACCGTGGCGCGCAGCGAGGGCAACTGGTCGCGCAACGCGTCCACCGTGGAGCGGATGTCGAAATGCTTGCCGCCGTAGAGGTACCCATCGACGGCGATCAGCACGGTGGGCGCGAGCTGGGTGAATCGATCGGCGATCGCCCGGGTTCCGAAGTCCGGCGAGCACGACGACCAGATCGCACCCAGGCTGACGGTGGCGAGGAAGGCCACCAGGGTGTCCGGTGAGTTCGGCACCAGCGCGACCACCCGGTCCCCCCGGCGCACCCCCAGCGACGCCAGCGCCGAGCGCGCCGCGGCCACCCGCTGGCGCAGTAATCCGAAAGTCAGCTGATCCCGAACACCGTCCTCGCGCCGGAAGATCACCGCCAGGTCGTCGTCACTCTTGCCAGGTCCAGGAGCCAGTGCGTGCTCGGCGTAGTTCAGCGTCGCGCCCGGAAACCACCGCGCCCCCGGCATCGACTCGTCGGTGACCACCCGCTGTGGCGCGGCATGGAACCGGACGCCCGCGAACTCGGCGAACGCCCCCCAGAACCCCGCCAGGTCGGCCACCGACCAGCGCCACAGCGCGTGGTAGTCAGCCACGCTGATGCCCCGTTGCGACGCCAACCAGCCACGGAAGGCCGCCATTCGGGACCGGGCGACGACGTCCGGATCGGGTGACCAGACGATCCGGGGCTCGCTCATCTCCCGTTCTTACCAGGGGTCAGCGCAGGTGAGAGCAGAACCAGTTCAGGGTGCGACCCCAGGCCTCCGGGGCGACGGACTGGTCGGTGTCGAAGAGGCAGTGCACCAGATCGGTGGCGACGTGGGCGGAGTGAGCGGCCTCCCGCAACTTGTTCACGTGTGTCTCGGGCACCTCACCATCCTGGCCGTAGATACCCAGCCACGGACAGCGCAGCTCGGCAGCAACCTCGACCAGCGCGGGCAAACCCACGGCCACCGGCTCCACTATCCCGATCCCGCCGATGGACACCGCCGCACCAAGATCGCGTTGGGTGGCGACGATGAGAGCCACAGCGCCGCCCAGGCCGAAGCCCACTACCCCCATCTGGTCGGCAGCAACGCAGCGCCGCTCCAACCAGTGCAGGGCGGCGTCGGTATCGGCGTGGATGGATTCCGCGGTCAGCCGCTCGACGTGGCGCCGCACGGCCTCGCTGTCCTCCCAGGCCGGCTCGTCGATGCAGGGCAGCTCGTCGACACCGTCGCGGTGGAACAGGTGCGGGATCACGGCCAACCAGCCCTCACCGGCCAGCCCAGCGGCGAGCCGCCAGACGTCATCGGTGACGCCGCGGACGTCAGGTCCGACGACGATGCCACCGCGGACCGCGCCGGTAACACACAAACAGTCCGGGGTAGCGACCGTCAGCCGCAGCACAGTGCCGTCGTACAGCGGGATCTGTTCAAGGCTGCGTTGCGTCATGTCCGCGCCCCAGTCGTCGATGGCGAACATCGGGTGACGGGGCATTCTACCCGGTCAGCAGCATCGTTCCCGAAGATCACCTATTCGATGACTCGGGGTGATCACGATTTGTGTGCCGTCAGCGACAGATCTTGTCGCGATAGACACATAGACGGTGATCACAGGTGACCGGCTGTGGTGTCGGCAGCGACGATGGGCTCCCCGCCACCCGTTACGGTGAGGTTGGGCATTCGCCCGACCAGCTGGCCCGCGCGCCGCGAACAGGAGGCCCGATGACCGCCCGCACCAGGGCTGATCTGGAGTCGCTGCCCGGCTATGTTCCTGGTCGCAGCATCCCGGGAGCGGTGAAGCTGGCCAGCAACGAGGCGTCCGCGGGTCCGTTGCCCAGCGTCGTCGCGGCGATCCGGGACGCCGCCGCAGGGGTCAACCGTTACCCGGACAACGGGGCGGCCGCCCTGGTGGACCGCCTGGCGGCCCGGCTGGACGTGCCATCGGCTCACCTCGCCGTCGGAGCCGGATCCGTGACGTTGTGCCAGCAGTTGGTGCAGGCCACCTGTGGACCGACAGACGAGGTGCTTTTCGCGTGGCGCTCGTTCGAGGCCTACCCGATCATCACCCAGGTCGTCGGCGCTCGGCAGCGCACGGTGCCACTGCGGCGCGACCACACCCATGATCTGGCTGGGTTGCTCGACGCGATCACCCCGGCGACCCGCCTGATCTTCGTGTGTAATCCCAACAACCCGACCGGCACGGCCGTGCGACGCGACGAGCTGGTCGCGTTCCTCGACGCGGTGCCCGACGGCGTGCTCGTGGCCCTGGACGAGGCCTACCACGAATTCGTCACCGATCCCGCGGTGCCTGACGGCATGGGGCTCTACCGGAATCGGGACAACGTCGCGGTACTGCGGACCTTCTCTAAGGCCTACGGGCTGGCCGGCCTGCGGGTGGGGTACTGCGCGGCGCCGGAGCCGGTCGCCACGGCCCTTCGCAAGGTGTCCGTGCCGTTCAGCCTCAACTCAATAGCCCAGGCCGCCGCCCTGGCGAGCCTCGATGTCGAGGCTGAGATGCTGGCCCGCTGCCAGGGCGTGGGCGCCGAGCGGGACCGGGTGCGGGCCGAGCTGCTCGCGATGGGCTACCCCGTGCCGCGCTCACAGGCCAACTTCGTCTGGCTGCCCTTGAGTGAGCAGACCGCGGCCTTCACTGCGCACTGCGAGGAGCACAAGATCGTAGTCCGCCCGTTCCCCGGCGACGGCGTCCGGATCACCATCGGCGACCCCGCCGAGAACGAGCTGTTTCTCACCGCAGCGCGCAGCCGGTCAGCCGCCGATGTAGCTCATTTCGACCTTCGGGAGGCCGAGGGTCGCGGTGCTGCGCTGGGCTGAGTAGCGGTCGGTTCGGCCCTTCCAGATGCCGGTGATCCGCTTTTCGATCTCGTCGTCGCTGACCCCGTCACGCAACGGCGTACGCAGATCGTGGCCGAGGCCGGCGAAAAGGCAGGTGTACAACTCGCCCTTGGCGGACAACCGAGCCCGGGTACAGGTGCCGCAGAACGGTTGGCTGATCGAGGTGATCACGCCGACCTCACCAGCGCCGTCGACGTAGCGGTACCGGGCGGCCACCTCGCCGACGTAGGCCGGATCCACCGGTTCGACCGGCCACTCACCGTTGATGGCCTCGACGATCTCCGCCGCCGGGACGACGTCGTCCATCCGCCAGCCGTTAGTGGCGCCGACGTCCATGAACTCGATGAACCGCACGATATAGCCGTGTTCCCGCCCGAAGGCGGCGAGATCGAGGATGCCCTTGCCGTCGTTCAGCCCACGCTTGACCACCGTGTTGACCTTCACCGGGGTCAGCCCGGCATCAGCGGCGGCGGCGATGCCCTCCAGCACCCGGGAGACGGGGATCTTCACGTCGCTCATCGTGCGGAAGGTCTGCACATCAAGGGAGTCCAGGCTGACCGTCACCCGGGACAGCCCAGCATCGCGCAGGGAGCGCGCTTTCTTCGCCAGCAGTGACCCGTTGGTGGTCATGGCCACAACGTCGATGCCGTCGATGCCGGCCAGCTGCTCGACGAGCGCGTCGATGCCGTGCCGGAGCAACGGCTCCCCACCGGTGAGCCGCAGCTTTTCCACGCCCAGGCCAGCGAAGACCTTCGTCACCCGAACGATCTCTTCGAACGAGAGCAGCTCCGAGGAGTCCATGAACGGGAAATCGGTGCCGAAGACGTCACGTGGCATGCAGTAGCGGCAGCGGAAGTTGCACCGATCGGTGACCGAGATTCGCAGGTCTCGCAGGCCGCGTCCGAGCTGATCGCTCACAGTGTCCATGCCGTCAATTCAGTCAGGGTACTCCGTTCTCACCTTAAGGTTTTGTTCGTTGGCGGCGCCCCTCCGGTTCACCGAGCGCCGTCACCAGGTTCGATCCGGGCCATACACTATCACGTTGTGTAGCCATGTCACTCTTTCGAGTTGTTAACGAAGTCGGGTCACGAAGCGAAAACTAGAGTGACCGGTGCGTGCGGTAACCGGTGTGCGGTAGCTGTTCACCACTGTCCGGGAGGCTTCTGTGTCGGTATCTGCGCCGCCGTACGGTTCCTTCACACCGCGACCGGGCCCGCTGCGCAACGGCGTGGGCGTCGTGAGCTTTACGCTCGGCCTGATGGTCGCCTTCGGGCTGGTGGCGTACGCGGCCTGGTTGGCCCTCGCCGCGGTTGGCGTCGTCGGGACGGCTGCCCAGCACGTCGCCGGCTCCGCCATCGGGCAGGCATCTGTCGAGCACGGCTCGTCTCGACAGGCGGCCCCAGGACAGGACGCCGCCGGGCAGCGCGCCACCACTCCCCCGGCCACGCTGCCCGCAGCGGCGACCCCCAGCGGCACCACGATGGCCTTCGATCAGCTGTGGACCGCCACCGACGGCAACACGATCGTCGCCGGGACGCCCACGGTGGGCACCTCGACGGCGACCGGCGAGCCGGTGATTCTGGTGCCGGTGACGCTGACCAACAACGGTGAGCGGGACTGGAACCCGGTGTCCACCTCCTTCGTCGGGAAACTCAACCGCGCAACGGTGCCCGAGTCCGCCGAGGGCGACTGGATGTACCGGGCCCCGATCGTCGCGCACACCTCGGTGACACTGACCAAAGTATTCGTCGGCGGCCCAGGCCAGTTCAGCCTGACCGCGAGCATCCCGAACGGCGTCGCGTTGTTCAGCGGTCACGTCTGACGACGCTGATGGCAAGTACTTGACCCGAGCCGGATTGCTCGCATCCCAGCCTGGGCAGGCGATGGAAATCGAACCGTCATCGGACGCTGCTCAGGGCGAGGAATATGCAAGGAGCTCGGCGCTCGGTAAGCGGTGGTGGGGGCGTTTGGGTGCTGGGGAGATACCAGATTCAGTAATGCCCGCAGTGCCCACCGCGGCGGCCCTTCATACGCCCATACCACGACCTCGGGGGCGAACACGTCAACCGGACCATTTCGGGGTGCGGGAATCCTAGCCGTAGTGACTTGGTCGAAGCACCGGATGGTGACTAGATCGACGTAATACTCCCACTGGTAAGCCGCGACCAGAGCACACGGCGCGGCCACAGGGCCGCAGCAGTACACGGTAAACCCATCGGCGACCACGTCGAGCAGCAGGCGCTCTAGCTCTGCCGGTAAGCACGTCTCACTCTGAGCACGCAGAGCTGATGATGGAGACGACCTCGGAGCAGCCGCCCTTTGCTGACCTACCCGGGTGGAGAGGACAATCGGCCGTCCGACCACGGCGCCTCCGACCGTGCGTGGGCTTGGTCGCCTCCCTGGGTGTAAAAGCATGGTGCAACCTCCCTGCTGAGAGTGATGCATGACCATCGCAGCAACTACCGTCGCAGCCCTCCAATGCGGATGCAAGAGCACGTGCAGAGGATGCAATCTCCATCTGAACGTCGCGTACCCTTGCAAGAACTAACTACGAGCAACCAGTAACGTTCTAGTGTGTCTCACCCGTTTTGGGAGATTTGACCGTCTGAAGGAAGCTCATCGGCGGGGTTTAGAGACCCTGGCGCATCGTGGATGACACGTCCCGCTCAGGCCGAGTGGGCGTTTCGTTGGTGGCAGTCAGCCGAACTCGCCGGCGGATATGCCGACGGTGAACGTGGACCATTCATCCGCGGTGAACCTCAGCGTGAGGGCACTCGGATTTTTGGAGTCCCGCACAGCGCGGATCCCTCGACCAAGGCCTGCGACCTCGACACAGTTCCCCGCCGTACCGCTGTAGCTACTTTTGTGCCAGTGCTCTCGAGGCGGCTGCCCAAGCATGGATGCACTGTCGTTGATCATCTCATCAGCTCTCTTAACCCGTTAATCATCTTGCGGGAATCGCTCGGGGACAGCGCGGCCGCCCGTAGTCGATCGTGTGCATGACGATACGCCGCAACGTCTCGTAGACCGTCGAGGTACTCGCCGTCTGTCATCCGGTCCAGATACACGATCCGCGGGTTGCTCGGGTCGACGAATTCCAGAACGGTGAACGATCCATCGACGCCGGGATGGGCTCCTGCTTCAAAGAGAAGGACACGGAGCTCCACATTGGACAGCTCGGCCGTCTCGACCAAGCGGCTCAGCTGACCGTACATCACCTTCGGGCCACCCACGGCACGCCGAAGAGCGCCCTCGTTGATCACCACGTCCAGGCTTATCGGATCATGCCCGATAAGCCGAACCTGTCGAGCGCGGCGCAGCTCCGCTGCCCTGGCTGCTTCGTCCGGTAGCGGTGTGTACGGCGAGTGCCGCAGTATTTCGGCTGCGTATTCCTCGGTTTGGAGCAGGCCAGGTACGACCTCCGACTCGTAAGCCAGCAGCCGCGCAGCTTCGGATTCCAGCGAGAGGTAGCCCTCGAACCACCTCGGTAGCACCTCGGCGTACTGCCGCCACCAGCCCGGCTGACGGTCTTCGCTGGCCAGGCTGACCAGCGTCTCTACCTCGTCGGACAGCGCATCCAGCACACCCAACAACGCGCGCACATCCGTCGGCGTGACCGCGATCTTCGCTAGCTCAATGCGACTTACCTTGCTGATCGACCAGCCAAGCTCCTCTGCGACAGCCTCCAGGCTCATGCCGCTGGTCTCGCGAAGCCGCCGAAGCGCGGCTCCAAGACGGCGCCTTCGGATAGTGGGAACGGAGACCATGGCGCCAGACACTGCCACAGCAAGTACCTCCACTGACTAGAGCGACTGGGTGATACAGTCCGAAGTGCTGTGCAAATTGCTCTGCGAGAACGTCACACCCGACATAGCCGACCGGACCGCCCTGAGGCCGCGCCTCCGCCGGCCAGGGCAATGACGTGCGTGTGGTCCTCGACCAGGTTTCCCAATTGACACAGCCGCACATGGCGATGCAGATTAACCGATTCTCAATCAGAGATCTTTAACAATATCACTCAGAAAATTGATCGTTTCGGCGGGAGATTTGGCTTGCACGCACACTAGATCCATGATCTTCAAATAATGATCGACATCTTGGCTTCTGTCTAGGTAGAGGGCACTGGATAGCTGTTCAAGGTAGACGATGTCCGATAGGTCGGGTTCGGCGAACCGCAGGAGCGTAAACGCGCCGCCCAGTGCCACATGTGCACCGGAATAGATCGGTATCACCTGGAGTGCCACGTTGGGTAGCTCAGCCATGTTGATCAAATGCTCGATCTGTTCCCGCATCACCGAACGCCCATTGAGCCGCCATAGTGAAGCCTCCTCGATGACTGCCCACAACTGTGGAGCTCCGGGTTGGGTGAGGATTTCCTGACGTGTCATCCGCAGTGCCACCCGACGCTCGATGTCGTCGTCAGATGGGCGTGGGTGGCCGAGCTCGATGACGAGACGCGCGACGTCCGGGGTCTGTAACAGGCCGGGTACGAGCTGCGGTTGATAGGTGCGGATGCCCGAACTGGCCTGCTCCAAACCGAGGTAGGTCTCAAACCAGCTCGCCACGAGATCGCTGTACTGATGCCACCAGCCGGGCACGTTGGCCCGCCGAACGAGGTTCAGGAACGTTCGTCGCTCGTGTTCGTCGGAAACGCCGTAGAGGGCAAGCAGATCCGAGACGTCGCGTTCCCTGAAGCCGACCCGCCCCAGCTCCATGCGACTGATCTTGGCATGGGACGCCCGGATCGCGTGGCCGGCTGCGCTGGCAGTGATTCCGCGCGCTTCACGGAGCCGACGCAGCTGAGTGCCCAACACGATGCGCAGCGCGGTCGGCCCCGGCGGCCGCCCCGAAGCGAGACCGCCACTCGGATCCGAATCCCTCCGAGGCGCGCTCACCCGTACCGGCTTAACTCTCGGCGTCGTGCAAGTTGCACTGCATGAAAAAACGCTACCGATCTGAGCTCGTAACTGTCAAATGCACGTGCGTTTGCTCGGGTGGATCGAGCGGGGACCCCGCCCCGCTGCCCGCAGGCACTCGACCAGGGGCCGTGCGGTGACGCTGGCGTCGGCACCGACGGGACAGGCGTCAGGGCTTTCGCCCGACGCCGCTGAAATGAAACACCTCCACAGGGACACCGAGTTCGGTGCGATCAGGTCTCCACAGCGAACACGAGACCACGCCGGGCTCCAGCAGCTCCCGACCATCGAAGAAACGGATGAGCTGCTGACGACTGCGCGCCACTATCGGTGCCGCGCCACTGTCGTTCCAGAGCCGCATGGTCCTTTTGATCGCATCGCCGTCCACCTCTGCGGTGGGATGGGAAATCACGAGGTGGCTGCCGGCAGGCAACGCGTCCAGGAGTCGGTCCACGATAGCGTGCGCCTCCTCGGCGTCGGTAATAAAATTCAGAATCCCTAACAGCATGAGTCCGACTGGCCGGGTGAAGTCGAGTGTCCGGGCAGCTTCCTGCAAAATCGTGTCTGGTTCGCGAAGGTCGGCCTGAACGTAGTCGGTCGCGCCTTGTGGGGTGCTGGTGAGCAGCGCGCGTGCGTGCACCAGGATTATGGGATCATTGTCGATGTAAACGATGCGCGACTCCGGCGCGGCAGCTTGGGCGATTTCGTGAGTGTTGTTGGCCGTGGGCAGCCCGGTGCCGATATCGAGAAACTGGCGAATCCCTGCACTGGTTGTCAGATACCGGACGGCGCGCGCCAGGAATCTCCGCTCGGCGCGGACAGTATCACGAAAGCTCGGGATGACGGCAAGAATCTGTTCCGCGAGCTCACGATCGGCCGCATAGTTGTCCTTGCCACCCAGCAAATAGTTCCAGAACCGAGCGGAGTGCGCCACTGATGTATTCGCGAGCGGAGCTTTTTCCTGGACCGGCGTGTGTGAGTTGTCTACCACCACAACAACATCCTTGACTTCCCCCTGTAGTCATGTGACATCGCGCAGTCACCGTAATTGATCACTATACGCCCGGGCGGAGGAGCGGTGACATCACCCGTTTGACCGACGTTCCGTCACTAACGGTGGGTGTGGACGGCGCGCGGAACGCTGGGTACCCGGATCGAGATCGTGGTGCCGGTGCCTGGGACGAGCTCGGCGATCAAGCTGGCGCGCTCGCCGAAGGAGTCTCGCAGCTGATCATCGATCGTGCACAGGACCTCCCGGACGTCCGCGTCCTCCCTCCCAGGCCCGTCATCGGCGACAATGATCAGGCAGTCCGAACCCTGCGCGCGAGCGGAGATCGTGACGGTGCCGCCGAGCTGCTTGCGCTCGATGCCATTGCGGACCGCGTTGTCGACCAGCTGCTGCAGTGCGAGAAACGGCAGCGCCACGGGCAGCACCACCGGCGCGACGTCGATCTGCACCGCCAGGCGTTCCCGAAACCGGGACCGTTGCAGCGTCAGGTAACGGTCGATGTTCTCCAGTTCCTCGGCCAGCGTGGTCTGGGTGACCGAGCGCAGCGAGTACCGGGCGAACTCAGCGAAGACGATCAGCAGGTCCCGAGCCCGCTGCGGGTCAGTGCTGACCAGACCCACGATGGTGCTGATCGTGTTGAACAGGAAGTGCGGGGAGATCTGGCCACGCAGTGTTCGCAGTTCGGCGCGAACCTGCGCGACGGCGCGGTCCAGCTCGGCAAGCAGCTGGTCGTCTTCGCGGCCGCTGTCGCGGGCCCGCAGCACCACCGGCGTCTGGACCGCCGCCGCGTGCTTGGCGGGGCGCAGACCACGCCAGGTGGGATGGCCGAGGCGGCCGTGGGCGGTCCACTGCCGGTAGGTGACCTCGCCTAGCAGCCGCGGGGCAACCCAGTGCACTCCCGCATCGCGTCTATCGGGCCGATCGGGTACCTCATCGGCGAACGGACTCGCCGGCTGGGCCAGCTCAAGCAACCGGTCGCGCAGCTCCCGGCGGGCCGCTTCGGTGAAGCCCGTACCGACCTGGCCGACGTATCGCAGACCCTCTTGCGTGGGCACCCCGACGAGCAGTGCGCCGATCCCGGCGGCGTGGTGACGTTCGGGCACCCACCCACCGATGATCACTTCCTGGGACTGGCGCAACGTGGTCTGAACCCAGCTACGGGACCGGCCCGGCTGGTATGGCGAGTCCACCCGCTTGGCGACCACGCCGCGCAGGCCGTGTTCGGCAGCGGTGTCGAGCACCGTCTGGCCGTCGGCATCCAGAAAACAGGGCGGCAGGACGACCGGTCCGTCGGCAAGCTCGAGTTCCGCCAGCAGCTCCCGGCGGCGCTGGTAGGGCAGCCCGGCGGTGGACCGGCCGTCCAGGCTGAGGAGATCGAACACGTAGTAGGTCACCGGCGCGCGGCGCAACACCGTCGTGGTCGGACGTTGCACGTTCATCCGCCGGTGAAGCTGCGCGAAGCTGGGGCGTCCGCAGGCGTCCAACGCGACGATCTTGCCGTCGAGCAGCATCCGGCGCCGCCCCGCGAACGCTCCGAGTTCCGGGTAGGCGGCGGTGATGCTGCGGTGGCTGCCGCTGAACAGGCACATCCGGTCGGGCTCGGCAGACGCCAGCGAGCGGATCCCATCCCAACTGAACTCGAAAGCCCAGCCCGGCCCGGCCGGCACCGGGCCCGCAGTCGGCAACATCGGACGCACCAGCTCTGACATCGCCACGTCTGACATCGCAGCTCAGCTTCGACGGCTGGCTTGCTTACCCTTGTCACCGGACTTGCGCGGTCTCGGCACGTTCGGTGGATCACCCCGAGCAGCCTTGGCCGCCTCGACGGAGGCCTGTAAGGCGGTGATCAGATCCACCGACGGGGCGGGCTGCACCGACGCCGGCGGGGCGACGAACTCCCTGCCCGCGGTCTTGGCTTCGATGACGGACAGCAACGCCTCGCGATACCCGTCCTGGTAGGCCTCGGGGGTGAAATCACTGGACATCGCCTCGATGAGGGTGTCGGCCATCTTCAGCTCCGCGTCGCTGACGGACACCTCGCGGTCGAGCACGTCGAACTGGGCCTTGCGCACCTCATCCGGCCACACCATCGTCTGCAACGCAAGGACATCGCCCCGGGGTCGCAGCACGGCCAGGGATTCCTTGCTCCGCACCGCGATCTTGGCCAGGCCCACCCGGCTGGTGCGCTCCAGCGCAGCTCGCAGCAACTCATAGGGCTTGCGGCCGGCCGGATCGGGTTCCAGGTAGTACCCGCGGGCCAGCGCGAGCGGGTCGACCTGGTCGGCCGGCACGAAGGCGACCAGCTCGACGACCTTGGTGGTGGGCAGCGGCAGGTTGGCGAAATCCTCTTCGGTCAGGATCACCGTCTCGCCCGACGGCAGCTCGAAGCCCTTGGCGAGGTCGGCGTAGGCGACCTCGTTGTCGCACACCGTGCACATCCGCTGGTAGCGCACCCGGCCGGCGTCGGTGTCGTGCACCTGATGGAAGGACACATCACGGTCCTCGATAGCCGAATACAGCCGAACCGGGATGCTGACCATCCCGAAGGCCAGTGCGCCCTTCCATATCGCCCTCATCTCACTACCCTGCGACACTCCGAGCTACGTGTCCAGTCCAAACCGTCGCCAACGGCGTACCGTGATGTGGTTTGGGCATTTTTCCCACGGTCCGACGGGGAGGCGCGCTATGACCGTCATCATCATCGTGGCGCTGATCGCGATCGTGGCCATCGGAGCGATGTGGTTGCTGTCCGGTGCGCGGGTGGTCAGCCAGTTCGAGCGCGGTGTGGTGTTCCGCTTCGGTCGGGTGACCAGCACCCCGCGGCAGCCTGGGCTGACCTGGATCACCCCGGGGGTGGAGAAACTCCGCAAGGTCAATATGCAGATCATCACCATGCCGATACCCGCCCAAGACGGCATCACCCGCGACAACGTGTCGGTGCGGGTGGACGCGGTGGTGTACTTCCGAGTCGTCGACCCGATCAAGGTGGTCGTCGACGTGCAGGACTACCTCCAGGCCGTCTCCCAGGTCGCGCAGACCTCGTTGCGCTCGATCATCGGCAAGAGCGACCTGGATGATCTGCTGTCCAACCGCGAGCGGCTCAACGAGGGGCTGGAACTCCTGATCGACAGTCCCGCGCTGGGCTGGGGCGTGCAGATCGACCGGGTGGAGATCAAGGACGTCGCGCTGCCGGAGTCGATGAAGCGGTCGATGTCGCGCCAGGCCGAAGCCGAGCGTGAGCGGCGGGCACGGGTGATCAGCGCCGAGGGTGAGCTGCAAGCGTCCGAGAAACTGGCCCAAGCAGCCGCCGCGATGGCCGACACCCCCGCCGCCATGCAACTACGCCTCCTGGAGACCGTCGTCCAGGTGGCGTCGGAAAAGAACTCCACCCTGATCCTCCCCTTCCCCATAGAACTCCTCCGCTTCCTCGACGCCGCGACACCTCGACCGGCTCCCGGCTCAGCGCACGTTGAGCGCGACGACCCCGCGGTTGGTGCCTAGATACGCGCGGGTGCCGGCGAGGGTTGGGGAGGCGAAGTGGGGGAGGTCGCCTACCTCGATCTGCTGGCGGGGGGTGCCGGTGGCCAGGTCCAGGGCGTAGAGGATGCCGTGGTCGGTGTCGGTGACCCAGACGGCGCCTCCACCGACGACTGGGGAGCCGTCCGCTAGGACCGACGCCGTCCAACGCACCCGCAACCCACCGGTGGGGTCTAGGTCCACCGCGCGGGTGCGGTCGGTGCACGGGATGTACACCGTGGAGCCAGCCACCGAGGGGCCGCCGAAGGCTTGGCAGATCGAGGTCCTGGTGAGCTGGCCGCCGATACCGCCGAGCCGGGCGGCGTCGAGCAGGTAACCGACGCCGCGCTTGCCCACCGTGAGCACCCGGTCGCCGACCACTGCCGGGCTCATTGACCCGAGGTCGAGATCGGCGGCATTGTCGGCCATCCACTGCGCCGGGCTGAAGCTGTCCGCCAGGGTCAGCTGCGGGGTCAGCGCAAGTACCGAGTCGCTGTGGTCGTAGTCCTGGGTGGACTCGCCGTTGCCGACCGCGTAGTACAACCGTCCGTTGCCGACGGCGGCGCCGCCGGGTGCCCAGATCCCGGCTTCCCGGGTGGTCGGGACGGTATAGCTGCGCAGCGGCCCGGTGCCGGCGGTCGGCGCGGCCACCACCGAGCCGATGTAGTTGCCGCAGTCGCCGAACAGCCCGCCGTAGGCGACGTACACCCAGCCGTCGAGCACCGTCAGCGCGGAGCGCTGCTGGTGGGCGATCTCGTCGCCCTTCGGCGGCGGCAGCGCGCGGCGCAGGGAGACCGCGCCGCTGGCCAGATCCACCCCGGCCAGGGTGTGCCGGCCACCTTCGGTTTCGGCGACGACGAAGATCAGCCCGGTGGCCTGGTCGTAGGCCGGTGTGCCGGTGATCCCCAGCGGATCGATGTTGCCGCAGGGCAGGTCCGAGCCGCTCACCGGCCTGCCCAGCGACGCCGACCACAGGACGTGACCATCCGCGGCGGCCAGCGCGTAGACCGTGTTGTGCTCGGTCGCCGCGATCACCCGGTCGCCGATCACCAGTGGCTGGCCGTAGACCGCGCCGTCGAGTTTCGCTTGCCACGCTGCGCGGAGGGTGCCCAGCGGGGCGAGCTGATCGGCGACGCCGGTGCGGGCGTTGTCGTGGTGGTAGGTCGGCCAGTCGGCGGCCCCGACCGCGACCGGCGGGGCCGCTCCCGGCGGGCGTGGGCTGCTCATCGGCGGAGGCGCCGGTGCCGGCGCCTCCGCCACGCCGGGCGCCGAGCAACCGGCCACGGTGGCGAGCACAACGACAGCGATGACGGCTCTCATAGCTGCCAGTGTGGAGGACCTCTACGGTGCGCTCTTACCCGGTTTGGCCGCTTGCGCGGCGCTGGCAGCGGGGCGACCCTGCTGGGGGCTTCCCAACAGCTGGAGCCTCAACGACAGGCAGGAGCCGCCATGGCCGGTTTCATTCAGATCGTCGAGTTCAAGACGTCACGCATCGACGAGGTCCAGGCCCTCGTCGAGGAGAGGCGTCCACAGCTGGAGGCCGGCAGCACGGTGCGGCGGTTGAGTGCCACCGCCGACCGGGACCGCCCTGGCTACTACTTCACCATCATCGAGTTCGACTCGCTCGACTCGGCGATGGAGAACTCCAACCGCCCGGAGACCAGCGAGTTCTCCGCTGCGATGGCCAAACTGTGTGACGGCCCACCGAAGTTCTACAACCTGGATGTGTGGCAGACCTGGTAGCCAACGCCTCAGGAACCGGGGCCGTCCCCGCTCATCCGGCGGACGAGAAGCGACGTGACTCTCGATGACCTTCGAGGAAGGGCTACTGCAGCGTACGCATGTGCCAGGAGCGGCAACTTCGCACGGAAAGTACACCTGGCCGTATTGGATCGCTGCGCCGGGTGCGCTCACTGCTCGTCAAGTGCGGCGATCGCCCGACGGCGACGGGCTGTCATCAACGCAGTCTCCTGCTCGACGGTGTAGACGGGCCCGCAGGCGTCTTCCTCGGCCCGAGCGCGTCTCGCCTTGGCCACCGCGGCCTGGTGCTGCAGGGCCGACCGCACCCACTCCGACAGGTTCGTCCCGGCGTCCGCAGCAGCAGCTTTGACCTGCTCCGCCAGCCCGTCGTCGAGCTTCACAGCTATCTGAACCGTCATACCGCAGCATGACAGATCGTCAGACTCCTGCCAGGAAGTGCGAGCCCGTCTCACGGCCTCGCGGTCCGCGCGGTAGTGCGGCGTGCCACCGACGGCCGGTCGTTGTCAGGGTGGGGATGTAGACATGCAGTTGACCGCTTCCCCTCTTGGAAGGACCTGACGATGCCCACCCGCTCCCAACCATGGCCCGCCGGCACGCCGTGCTGGATTGACCTTTTCGTCCCCGACCTCGGCGCGGCGAAGGAGTTCTATGGCGCCGTGTTCGGCTGGTCGTTCCTCGACCTCGGTCCGGACTTCGGCAACTACCAGGTCTGCCAGGTCGACGGCCGTGCGGCCGCCGCGATCGGCCCATTGACGGCCGAGGGTCAGCCGTCAGCGTGGACGACGTACCTGGCCAGCGACGACGTGGACGGCATGGCGAAGTCGATCGCGGCGAACGGCGGCACACTGCTCGCCGAGCCGATGGACGTACCGGGCGCCGGCCGGATGTGCGCGGCGCTCGACCCCGCGGGCGCGGCGTTCGGCGTGTGGCAGGCCGCCGCCACGATCGGCATCGAGATATACAACGAGCCCGGCGGGCTGGTGTGGAGCGACTCCCGCCAACCGGATCCGGACGCCGCCCGGCAGTTCTACGCCAACGTCTTCGGGTACCGCTACCAGCCGGTGGCGGGCGCTCCGGCGGACTACACCACCATCCATCTCGAGGGTGACCCGCTCGGCGGCATGGGCGGGATGATGGGCGCCCCGGACGGCACGCCCGCGCACTGGGTCGCGTACTTCTCGGTGGCCGACGCCGATGCCGCGGTCGCGGCGGCAACCACCGGGGGCGGCTCCGCGCTGGCCGGCCCACACGACACCCCCTACGGCCGCATTGCCTTCCTGACGGATCCCAACGGTGCCGTGTTCGCCGTGATGGGCCCAGTGGCAACAGGCTGAACGACGGTTCGGACCGGTCCGACGGGTTCGATCAGCACCCGCCGAACCGGTCCGGTCCGCATTCGCGGCGCACTGCCGACATGGTTCCCAGCGCGGCCCCAGCTGACCCAGACGATCCGGCAAGCGGTGCGCCCGGGCGCAAAGGACGGATCCCTGGTCGTCCAGGGTCATCTGCTCGACTGGTTACTCACCCAAGCGCGTATCGAGCACAGGACGTGGGCCGAGGACTACCGCTTAGGTGGTATCGCCGCCAGTCAGGCTCAGATCGGGGAGCTTGAGGCCCAGACCACCATCATCCGCGAGTATCAGCCGTCGATGATCCCCTCCATAGTGCAAACCGTCGCCTACGCCCGGGAGATGCTGTCAGCACCGGGTGGGCCGGTTCTGGTGCTTCCACGGACCCGCAGGAGATCGCAGCGCATGCGAGGGCATTCGAGCTGGCGCGCGAGGTCGCTGGCCCAGATGCCGTGACCTTGATCCAGAGGATTGCCAGTGAGCTAAGGAGCTGAGTGCTCCCTCCCCGCGAGCGCTGGGCGGGGACAGTCACTCGCCGGCCGGAGACTCACGATCGCCGGCGCGCCGCCCTCCCGATGCGTGCCGCCATGGCTCGCACCCTCAGTGTTGCTCGTCGTAGCCGGCGCGGCGTAGCGCGTCGGCGAGCGCGCCGCCGGCGGCGGGTTTGCGGGGAGCCGGCGGGCGCTTGGCGGCGGCTTTGCGGGGTGCGCTGGCTGGCGGCGGCTTGGGGCTGCGGGATGCGCCGGGTGGCGGCTTGGGTTCGGCCGGGTCGTCGAGCCGCAGGGTGAGGCCGATGCGGTTGCGGGGCACGTCCACGGCGAGCACCTTCACCCGCACGACGTCGCCCGGCTTCACCACGTCGCGTGGGTCCTTGACGAACGTCTTGGACATCGCTGAGACGTGCACCAGGCCGTCTTGGTGCACGCCCACATCGACGAAAGCGCCGAAGGCGGCGACGTTGGTGACCATGCCTTCGAGCACCATCCCCGGCGTCAGGTCGACGATCTTGTCGACGCCGTCTGCGAAGGTTGCGGTGGCGAAGGCCGGGCGCGGGTCCCGGCCCGGTTTCTCCAACTCGGCGAGGATGTCGGTGACGGTGGGCAGGCCGATGGTGGCCCCGGAAATAACACCGACGAAGTCGGCCGGGCGCAGTGCGCGCAGCACCGCGGTGTTGCCGATCAGCGTGGTGATGTCGGTGCCGGCCGCGGCGAGGATGCGGCGCACCACGGGGTAGGACTCGGGGTGCACGGCCGAGCGGTCCAGTGGGTCGTCGCCGGCGGGGATGCGCAGGAAGCCGGCGCACTGCTCGAACGCCTTGGGGCCCAGCCGCGGGACGCCGGCCAGCGCCCGCCGGGTACCAAACGGGCCGTGCGCGTCGCGGTGAGTCACGATGTTCTCGGCGAGCCCACCGGTGATGCCCGACACTCGCCGTAGCAGCGGTGCGGACGCCGTGTTGACGTCGACGCCGACGGCGTTGACGCAGTCCTCCACCACCGCGTCCAGCGAGCGCGACAGCGCACCCTCGGGCAGATCGTGCTGGTACTGGCCGACGCCGATCGACTTGGGATCGATCTTGACGAGTTCGGCCAGCGGGTCCTGCAGCCGGCGCGCGATCGACACTGCCCCGCGCAGTGACACGTCGAGCTCGGGCAGTTCCTGGGAGGCATACGCCGAGGCGGAATACACCGAAGCGCCCGCCTCCGACACCACAGCCTTTGTGACACCCAACTGCGTGACCAGCTCGGCGGCGAGCTTGTCGGTCTCCCTCGACGCGGTGCCGTTGCCGATCGCGATCAGCTCGACGTGGTGCGCCCTGGCGAGCCGAGCGAGCACGGCCAGCGCCTCGTCCCAGCGGCGTTGCGGAACGTGCGGGTAGATGGTCTCGGTGGCCACCACCTTGCCGGTGGCGTCGATGACGGCGACCTTGACGCCGGTGCGGTAGCCGGGGTCAAGGCCCATGGTCGGGCGGGCGCCAGCGGGCGCGGCGAGCAGCAGGTCCCGCAGGTTGGTGGCGAACACCCGCACCGCTTCCTGCTCGGCCGCCTGGCGCAGCCGCATCCGCAGGTCGATGCCCAGGTGCAGCAGGATCCGGGTGCGCCAGGCCCAACGCACGGTGTCAGCGAGCCAGCGGTCGGCCGGGCGGCCCCGGTCGTCGACGCCAAAGGCCGCGGCGATGGCCTGCTCATAGCGGCTGGGCCCCGGCGTCTCGGGTGCGTCGGGCGCCGACTCGGGCTCCGGGGAGATATCCAGCACGCCCTCCTTCTCGCCCCGGAACAGCGCCAGGATCCGGTGCGAGGGCAGCTTCGTGAAGGGTTCGGAGAACTCGAAGTAGTCCGCGAACTTCGCCCCGGCCTCCTGCTGGCCGTCGCGCACCCGGGAGACCACCCGGCCGCGGGACCACATCTGCTCGCGCAGGGATCCGATGAGGTCGGCGTCCTCGGCGAAGCGCTCGACCAGGATCGCGCGGGCCCCGTCCAGCGCCGCGGCAATGTCGGGCACTCCTGTGTCGGGATCGACGTACGACGTGGCGGCGGTCTGCGGGTCCTGGGTCGGATCGGTGAGCAGCCCCTCGGCCAGCGGTTGCAGCCCGGCCTCCCGAGCGATCTGTGCCTTGGTCCGGCGCTTGGGCTTAAACGGCAGGTACAGGTCCTCCAGCCGGGCCTTGGAGTCGACCGCCATGATCTTTGCCTCGAGCGCGTCATCGAGCTTGCCCTGCTCGCGGATCGAGTTGAGGATCGCCGTGCGGCGCTCCTCCAGCTCGCGCAGGTAGTCCAGCCGCTCCTGCAAAGTGCGCAGTTGCGCATCGTCGAGCCCACCGGTGGCTTCCTTGCGGTACCGGGCGACGAACGGCACGGTGGCCCCGCCGTCGAGCAGCCCGACAGCCGCGCTCACCTGCCGCTCGGGCACCCCCAGCTCGTCAGCGATCCGCTGGTTCGTCGCTACGCGCACGCAGCCTCCTCCCGGATGAACCGCCAAGTGGAACCGATTGCGTGGTTACGAGCTCGTGAACCACGCAAGTGGAACCTAATGCAGGCCGGTCGCGGGTCGGGGAGAGGCTCACGGACTCGTGCGGCGCGATGTCCGGGGGCCACGTCGCCGGACGGCGGCGCTCGTGTTCGAGCTACGCCCGCGAGATGCTCTCACTGAACGTGAACACATCAAGATCGACTCGAAGACTTCGGTGCTGTTGTCGCCTGACTGGCGCAAGATCCATCACTTTGAGTAGCAGCTCATGCGCAACTTGGGTGATTCAGGGAAGCGATCGGTGCGTCAGGCCAACGATCACGGTTTGATAACGGTAGCCTCTCGCGTACCCGGAGATCGTGGGTCGCGCTGACCGGGCGCGGCTCTCGCGGGCTCAGGTGGCGATGTCCACGGGCGCCAGATGAGTCCCCCGGGAAGTCCGTACGGCGCCGATCAGCCGCCCCCGCCTCAGACGCGGCGCCGTACGGGCTTTCCGTAATCGCGACAGCCCATCTGATGAACCCTGCTGGCAGTTTCGGCGTATGGCGTGCTGATGGGGTGTGTACCCGGGTTGCTGAGGAGGTGACGCGTCGATGATGCGCGCGGTCTGGAACGGTGTGGTGCTCGCAGAGGCACCGCGAACGGTGCGGGTGGAGGGCAACCACTACTTTCCGTCGGATTCACTGCACAGGGAGCATCTTGTGGACAGTTCGACCACGACGGTGTGCCCGTGGAAGGGCCAGGCGCATTACTACACGGTGCGCGTCGATGGGCAGACCAACCTGGACGCGGCCTGGTACTACCCCAAGCCCAGCCGGCTGGCCCGCCGAATCACCGACCACGTGGCGTTCGGCAAGGGTGTGGACGTCGAGGGTGAGCGGGAAGGCGAGGGCGGCGGCTTTCTGGATCGGCTTCGCGGCCGGCGCGAGGGCCGGCCCTGAGCAGATCTGTCTGGGTCAATCGCGCAGCTCGCGCAACGCGTCTTCGATGCCGCGATGAAAGGTCGGGTAAGCGTAGATCATCTGCCGTAGGCGGTCGATGGGCACCTCGCCGTGCACGGCGACGACGAGTGCGCCGAGCACTTCCCCACCTGCAGGTCCGGCCGAGGTCGCACCGACGAGAATGCCCCGGTCGGCGTCCTCGACCACCTTGATGAAGCCGTCGTTGCCGGTCTTGTGGATCCAGCCGCGCGCGGTGGCCGGGATGCGCACGAGCCCGGTGCGCACTCGCAGGCCGCGGCCTCGGGCGGTGGCCTCGGTCAGGCCCACGGCGCCGACCTCGGGATCGGTGTAGGTGACCCGGGGAACGGCCCGGTAGTCAGCGGTCTCGCCACCCTCGCCGAGAATGTCAGCGGCGGCGATCCGCGCCTGGTACATGGACATGTGGGTGAAGGCACCCTTACCGGTGACGTCCCCGATCGCCCACAGCCCGTCCGCGGCGCGCATCCGCTCGTCGACCTCGATCGTGTCGGCCTGCTCGTCGAGCCCGGCCGCGCCGACGCCCAGCGCAGCCAGATCGGTGCACCGACCGGTCGCCACCAGAAGCCGTTTCGCGGCCAGCGCCTCAGCTCCCTGAAGCTGCACGGCAAACTGACCGTCCTGGTAACCCACGTGTGCTGCCGAGACCCCCGCGCGCACGTCGATTCCTTCGGCGGCGAAGGATCCGGTGAGCAGCTCCCCGGCCTCGGGTTCGTCACCAGGCAGCAGCCGTGGCTGAGCCTCCACCACCGTGACCTGCGCCCCGAACCGGGCGAAGACCTGCGCGAACTCGCACCCCACCGGACCGCCGCCCAGCACGATCAGCGACTCCGGCACCTGCTCCACCGCGACCGCGTCGCGGTTGGTCCAGTAGGGCGTGCCCGCCAGGCCGTCGATCGGCGGGATGGCCGGCTCGGTACCGGGGTTGAGCACGATCCCCCGGGCAGCGCGGAAAACCCGCTCGCCGGCCGAGGTGGACACGGTGACCTCGCCGGGCGCGGTGAGAGTCCCCCGGCCGCGCACGAGCCGTCCGCCGGTCTTCTCGAACCGTTCGACGGCGACCGTGTCATCCCAGTTGTCGGTGGCATCTGCCCGGATGCGCGCGGCGACCGGCGCCCAGTCGGCGTGCACCTGTGCTGAGCCGGCCAACTCACCGACGCGCCGGGCCTCGCCCAGCGCGTCCGCGGCGCGGATCATCATCTTCGTCGGCACGCACGCGTAATACGGACACTCACCGCCGACCAGCCGCGCCTCGACTCCGACCACGGTGAGTCCAGCCTTGGCCAGCCGAGTCGCGACATCCTCCCCGCCCGGCCCCATCCCGATCACCACGACATCGACATTCTCGGCCCGCATGCTTATTGCTCCCACGCAGCGAATACCAGCACGGCAAGTGTCCGGTGTCCACCGTCGTCGAGGCGGCGAGCGTCCCCGAGGCTGTCGGGGAGGTAAGGCAGACTCCGCCGGGTGACACTCCAGCTCACCCCCGACACTGCCGAGGCGCGAAAGGCGCGAGGTGCCTTCTTCACGCCGCCTGAGCTGTGCCGGTACGTGGCGGACTGGGCGATCCGGTCGGCTTCAGATGAGGTGCTGGAGCCGTCATGTGGGCAGGCCGCGTTCCTGCTCGCAGCCGGTGAGCGGCTCGCCACGCTGGCCGCGGTGGCGGGCGAGATCCGCAGTGACGGGCGGGGAATCGAGTTACACGGGGTCGAATTGCACGGGGTCGAATTGCACGGGGTCGAATTACACCGGGACAGCGCCCGGCAGGCGGAGGAGTTCGTCCGATCCGCCGGCTACAAAGCGCGGGTGCTCGCGGGGGACTTCTTCCTCATCCCGCCGATCGGGCGCTACGACGCGGTCATTGGCAACCCTCCTTATGTCCGGTATCAGGACTTCGCGGGAGAGGCGCGGTCCCGCAGCCGCGAGGCGGCGCTTCGAGCCGGCGTCTCCCTGACCCGGCTTGCTTCCTCGTGGGCCGCGTTCACCGTGCACAGCGCGCTGTTTCTGAAGCCTGGCGGCCGGCTGGGACTGGTGCTTCCAGCCGAGCTGCTATCGGTGAACTACGCCGCTGAAGTGCGCCGGTTCCTCATGCAACGGTTCCGGCGGGTCCGCCTCATGCTGTTCACCGAACGGGTCTTTCCTGGGGTGCAGGAGGAAGTCGTTCTACTACTCGCCGACGGGTACGGCCACGGACCGGCCGACCATTGCGAGCTCCAGCAGGTCCGCAGCGCTGTGGAACTATCAGGAGCGGCTCCGCTGATCCGGACCTGGAAACCCGACCCGGTCGAGGGCAAGTGGACGCGTTCCCTGCTTTCCACCGCGGCGCTGGAAACGCATCTGACCATTGAACGAAGCGGGTATTTCACCACATTGCAATCGTGGGGCGAGACCACCCTCGGCATGGTCACCGGCAACAACAAGTACTTCGCCCTGCCCGCAGACCGCGCCAGCGAACTCGGACTGCGCAGCGATGAACTGCTGCCGCTGTCGCCGCCCGGGTCGCGCCACCTGCGAGGTCTGACCTTCACGGTCGCCGCCCACCAGCAGCTGACCAGCACCGGGTCGTCGACCTCGCTGTTCCGCCCACCACGTCAGCCCTCACGAGCAGCGAGGCGCTACATCCAGATCGGCGAGCGACTCGGAGTGCATACCGCCTACAAATGCCGGGTTCGCACACCCTGGTGGCGGGTGCCCCTCGTGGCGCCCTGTGATGTGTTGTTGACCTACATGAACGCGGATAGCCCGCGACTGTGCGCCAACCATGCGGGAACTCATCACCTCAACTCGGTGCACGGCGTGTACCTACGGCCTGAACTGCGCGAGCTCGGGATCGACCTGCTGCCGCTGGGCGCGCTGACCTCGATGACCTTGCTGAGCGCTGAGACGGTCGGCCGTGCCTACGGTGGCGGCATGCTCAAGCTGGAGCCGAAGGAAGCTGACCGGCTGGCGGTGCCCGAGCCGGATGTCCTGCGCAACGCCCGGACCGCGTTGGCCGCGATCCGCCCTCAGGTCGCCGCCCGGTTGAGTAGACCCGGGGGGCTGGCTGAGGCGGCGGCGCTCGTGGACGACATCCTGCTGGTCGGTGAGCTCGGTATCGCTGCCTCGGAGGTGAAGTCGCTGCGCGACGCACACGCCGAGCTGGCCGCCCGCCGCGCCACACGAGGAGGTTCCAGCCGTGCCCTCGCCCGCGCCTGATGACCTCTACGCCTTGCTAGCGCCGCTCGTCGCCCAGCGTCCCGAGATGAATCCGTGGGTCCGAATATCTCCCGGGGGCATGCAGTACTTCCCGGACTACCAGCTACTGGAAGCCATGCTGGGGGTCCCCATCGGCGAAGGCGCCGGCTCGCAGTCCGGCCGGCTGGCCAAGGCGACCGATGCGTGGGTGGCACACGAACTCCGGCGCGCCGGCTTCGGAACAGATGAAGTCTGGCCGCGGCTGACGGCACCGAGAATCTTGCCGCGAGAGGTCGACCTCTTCGTCAAGTCATTACCGACCGCAATTCGCGGCGCCGCGCAGGCCTGTCTCGCGCGTAACCGGGCAGTCGCCCCGTCGGACGCCCGCATTCTTGGGCGAGCATACGTCAAACAGGTCGACGTGTTGATCGCACAGTGGTCACGTGGGGCGGAGTTGCTGGTGTCGACGAAGACGATGGTCGCATCATTCCGCAAGAACCTCGCCAACCGGTTCGAAGAGGCCTACGGCGACGCCAAGAACCTCCGGGGTCGCTACCCGCTGGTGGCGATGGGTTTCCTGTTCGTCCTGCGGTCGACCGCACTCAACGAGCCCGGCACGGTAGAGCGGGCGATAGACATGATGCGCAAGCTCAAAGCGGAAGCGGACGTCTACGATGCAACCTGCCTGCTCGTGGCGGAGTGGAGCGACGTCAATCCCGCGGCCAACGTCCACCTACGTCATGACGCCGTACCAGATGACTTGACTGCAGCAAAGTTCCTGGCGACGCTTGTCGATGCCGTACTGGAGCGAACTCCGGTCGAGATGCACGTGGAAGTGCGGCAGCGACGAGAGCATCGGAACATACCGCTCGACGAGCAAGACACACCATAGGAACTGCCGATCTCGTAGACGCCTCCTCCGCCGTTGCCGGCGCTGCCCCGGTATAGCTACGCGATGCCCTGCGGAGGGGAGGATCCGCAAGGTATGCACATCTAGCAATGAGTCGTTAGGATCACGACCGTGAGCGACGCTGCTGGGCAGGCGCATGGGCACGGCCATGGGCATGGGCATCGGGTCGGCCAGGACACCGACCGCCGATGGCTGAGCATCACGCTCGCATTGATCGTGGTGTTCATGGCCGGTGAGGTAGTCGTCGGCCTGGTTGCGCAGTCGCTGGCGTTGCTGTCCGACGCCGCGCACATGCTCACCGACGCCGGCTCGATCATTCTCGCGATAGTGGCGATGCGCCTGGCTGCTCGCCCGCCCCGCGGCGGATACACCTACGGGCTCAAGCGCGTGGAGATCCTGTCGGCCCAGGCCAACGGGCTGACCCTGCTACTGCTCGCCGCCTGGCTGGCCTACGAAGCGATCCGCCGGCTCATCGATCCGCCGCCGGTCGCCGGTGCCCTGGTCTTGGTCACCGCGCTGGTCGGCGTGGTGGTGAACATCGCGGCGACCTGGTGCCTGTCCAAGGCCAACCGGTCCAGCCTCAACATCGAGGGCGCCTTCCAACACCTGCTGACCGACCTGTACGGATTCGTCGCGACCGCGATCGCCGGCGCTATCGTGCTGAGCACCGGGTTCGCCCGCGCCGACGCGATCGCCACCCTGATCGTGATCGCCCTGATGACCCGCGCCGGGGTGGGGCTGGTGCGCGAGTCCGGCCGGATCTTCCTCGAGGCCGCCCCCGCCGGCATCGACACCCAAGCACTCGGCGGCCGGCTCGCCGCCCACCCCGACGTCGTGGAGGTCCACGACCTGCACATCTGGCAGATCACCTCCGGCCAGCCCGCGCTGTCGGCGCATGTGCTCGTCCAACCCGGCCGGGACTGCCACGCCGTCCGCACGGACCTGCAGACCCTGCTCGCCCACAACTACGCGATCACCCACGTCACCCTGCAACTCGACCACCCATCTCCCGACCTGTTCACCATCACCCGAGCCGGCCATGCCGAAGAAAAGGGTCATTGCACCGATCTTCCAACCCCACCGCCCGGCGCAATTCATCACAGTCACCGAGCAGCTCGGGATGGTTAACGGCCAGCTGGTTCATCACGTCTGCCAGACCGTCGGCGATGGCGTTTAACTTGTGCTGAGTGGCTTCATCCGCGCGTTCCCCACCCACGTACGCATGTCTGCGTGAACGCCTTGGCTCAGCGGGCGCGCCGTAGCTTGCGAGTCGCACCGGTCGAGGCGGAAGTGGCAAAGCTTGCGTAGGCCCGCAAAGCGACGGAGACGAGCCGGTCGCGGTTGATGGGTTCCCATGGCCGGTCGCGGGCTTGCATGAGCTGTCGTCGCTTGGTCAATTCGTCGGGGTTGACGAGCAGCTCGATGTTGCGGGCGGGAATGTCGAAGGTGATCAGGTCGCCGTCTTCGACGAGACCGATCAGTCCACCCGCGGCGGCTTCGGGGCTGACGTGGCCGACGGACAGCCCGCTGCTGCCGCCGGAGAATCGTCCGTCGGTGAGCATCGCGCAGCTCGTGGCGAGCCCTCGTCCTTTGAGGAAGGAACTGGGGTAGAGCATTTCTTGCATCCCCGGGCCACCGGCGGGACCTTCATAGCGGATGACGATGACGTCACCCGCGATCACCTGGTGGTTCAAAATTCCCTCTACCGCAGCCTCCTGGCTTTCGTACACCCGCGCTGGCCCGGTGAACGTGAACAGCGTGGGATCGACGCCGGCGCTTTTCACGATGGCGCCGTCAGGGGCGAGATTGCCGGTGAGCACGGCCAGCCCACCGTCGGCGCTGTAGGCGCTGTCGACAGCGCGGATGCAGCCATTCTTGCTGTTCATATCCAGGGATGACCAGGTGTTGGTTGAGCTGAACGGCTCGACGGTTCGGACCCCACCAGGAGCGGCTCGAAAACGCTGCAGAGCCGCGGGCGCGGGGCGTTGCTGGCGGATGTCCCATGCCGCGAGCGCCGCGGTGAGGGAAGGGCTGTGCACGCTGGCGACATCCCGGTGCAGCAGTCCAGCCCGGTCCAGCTCGCCCATGAGTGCGGGCACACCGCCTGCTCGGTGCAGATCCTCCATATGGTATTCGCTGCTCGGGGCCATTTTGCACAGGCACGGGACGCGGCGGCTAATCGCGTCGATGTCGGCGAGAGTGAAAGCGATGTCGCCCTCGATCGCAGCGGCCAGCAGATGCAGCACTGTATTGGTCGAGCCACCCATGGCGATGTCCACGGTGATCGCGTTGGCGAAGCTGTCAGCGTTGGCGATGTTGCGGGGCAGCGCGTCGGCGTCGTCTTCGTCATACCAGCGTCGGGCGAGTTCGACGACGACCTGTCCGGCTTGCTCGAAAAGACGTCGTCGGGCAGCTGACGTCGCAAGCAGGCTTCCGTTGCCGGGCAAAGACAGGCCAAGAGCTTCGGTGAGGCAGTTCATCGAGTTCGCGGTGAACATGCCCGAGCAGGAGCCGCAGGTCGGACAAGCTGCCTTCTCGATCGTCTCAAGATCGGCGTCGCTGATGCTGTCATCGGCGCTGCCCGCGATCGCGCTGATCAGGTCGAGCCCGCTGCGGACTACACCGCCAGACACGACTGCGCGACCGGATTCCATCGGGCCACCGGAGACGAACACGGTCGGGATGTTCAGGCGCATCGCCGCCAGGAGCATCCCCGGTGTGATCTTGTCGCAGTTGGAGATGCACACCAACGCGTCGGCGCAGTGGGCGTTGCACATGTATTCCACGGAATCCGCGATGAGCTCCCGGCTCGGCAGGGAGTACAGCATCCCACCATGGCCCATCGCGATGCCGTCGTCGATCGCGATGGTGCTGAACTCCCGCCCCACCCCGCCGGCCCGGGCCACGGACTCGGCGACGATGCGTCCCACGTCGCGCAGGTGCACGTGACCCGGCACGAACTGGGTAAAGCTGTTAGCGATCGCGACGATGGGTTTGCCGAAGTCGCTGTCGGTCATGCCGGTGGCACGCCACAACGCGCGCGCCCCGGCCATGTTCCGGCCGAAGGTGGTGGTGCGAGATCTCAACGGCGGCATCGGTTTCCCTTCGATTGTCAGGCGGGTGCGCTCCCGAGGGACAGCACGGCCAGCGCGCCGGAGATCATGACGACGCCGATGGAGATCAGGCCCCACTTGGCGTCCCCGAACAGATCGGTCATCCACCCGACCCAGTACGGCCCGGCAAAGCCGGCCAGGTTGCCGATGGCGTTGATCACCGCGATGCCCACAGCGGCCGCAGCACCGGACATAAACGCACTGGGCAGCGCTGCGCGGCGGGGAACCACAAGGTGAGATAGAGGATCACCCCGGGGAAGAACCCGGCCTCCATGACACCGAGCAGAATCCGGGCGAGATAGAAGCTGCTTTCGCCTCCGACCAGCGCTTGACCGGCGGCCACGATGCCCCAGCTGATCATGATCCGGGCGATCCAGCGCCGCGCCCCCACTTTGTGCATGATCATGTTGCTCGGCACCTCGACGAGGAAATAGCCGATGAAGAACAACCCTGACCCCAGGCCGAACGCCGTCGCCGAGATCCCCAGCGCCTCGTTCATCGTCAACGCCGCCACCGACACGTTGGTGCGGTCGAGATAGGACAGGAAGTAACACACCGCCAACAGCGGCAGCAACCTCTTGGCCGCGGCCAAGTACGTGCTCTTGCCCAACTCGGCCGCGGCAGTGTCCAACGAAGCGGACACCGTCGGCGGGGATCCGGAGCCGGGCGACCTATGCCGCCGATTCATCTGCCCTCCTCCGCCAGGGTGGGATCCGGCCCACTTCATCACCTTGACCGTTCAGGCTCCTCACCAACAAGATGCACTTGCTTCTAGTAGTGGCAGTACTAGGTGTGCGTCCGAGGAGGCCATGGGTACCCAGGCGGAACGGCGCGCTGAACTTGCCGGCTTTCTCAAAGCCCATCGCCAGCAGGTCGATCGCAGTGAGCTGGCGCTACCCCCTGGGACCCGGCACCGGACCGCTGGCCTGCGTCGCGAGGAAGTGGCGTTTCTCTCCGGGGTGAGCGTCACGTGGTACACCTGGCTTGAGCAAGCCCGTGATATCCGACCATCACGGCAGGTGTTGGAAGCAGTCGCTCGCACCCTGCGCCTGACCGTCCGGGAACACGCCTACGTCTTGGAGCTTGCGGGATATTCGGTAACTCACCTCGACGATCCGCCGATCGTTCGCGCCGCCCCGCAGCACGTACAGCGTCTCCTTGACGCGCTAGCTGCGTATCCGGCCTACGCCATCGCGTCTGACTGGGGGATCTCCGGGTGGAATCACGCCTACGAAGCCCTGTATCCGAACGTCGCGACGGTGCCGGCGCAACAACGGAACCTGCTGTGGCTCGTCTTCACCGACCCCTACGTTCGCGAGCTGCTACCAAACTGGGAAACCGACAGCCGGCACTTCCTCGCGCAATTCCGGGCCGAGGCCGGTGCCCGGCTGGGAGATCCCGCCTTCTCATCCCTCGTCAGTCGCCTGCTCGACGCCAGCGAAACGTTCCGCGGGTGGTGGGAAAGCCACGCCATCGAGCCGTTCACCTCGCGCGAGAGGTGGTTCCATCATCCTCTTGTCGGTGATCTTCAGCTCGAACACCACCGACTGGCTCCCTCGGACCAACCCGACCTACACGTCATCATCTACATCCCGGTGGATTCCGAAACCACCCGCCGACTTCGGCAACTACTCACAGGCGGCTGAACCCCTCGAAGCCTCAATACCCACGGGGATCGTGGGCGGGGATTTATGATGACGGTATACGCTGTGGATCAGCCTCGGAGTTTTTTGGGTTTGGTTGACCATTGATCGTGATTGGTTTTTCGATGAGATGAGGCTTGGGCTCAGAGCCGGAGGGGGCGAACCAGGGTTCATGTGCGGGCGCGTCCGGGCGTAGTATCCACTTCCGGGGGACTCGGTCGACACCTATCGGGTACACCGTCAGGGCGCCGTCGGCCTGGATGTGCAGACGGAGAAAATGCTTGAGGTCCTGGTGGTGCAGGGATGCGTACCCCTCGGTTCCGTGCAGGCCAAGGCAGTTGGTGGCCCAGAGGTAGGCCGACATCCCCACCATTCCGCCGATGCCACCCACCACGGCGACCAGGCCGAGGAAAGCAAGCAAGGACCACACCCCCCGGAGCCCGAAGGCAGACGACATCCAAGAGGCGGCGATCATGACCGCGGCTACGCCCGCCAGTTGCAGCGTCGAATGGGCCATCCCCAGCATAAATCGGCGGACGCCGCTGGCGTCGTGGGCGAAACGCACCATCGCGGCCAAGGACACGATCATGAGCAGGCTGAGGAGGAAGGACGTCGGGCTCTCCCACAGAGCGACCAGCAAGTCACCGAGCCCGAGTGCGACGTGGCGGTCTCTGAGATGCAGGCCCAGCATGAACGCCAACAGCACTTGCACGGTGCCGAACACTGCGGCAAGGGGAAGGTTGTAGACAGGAAGCAGCCAGATCCGCTTCCTCAGCCGTTTTGATACGGCCGGTGCGGGATAGGTGCCGGCTCTGCGGTAGGCGCTGGCTCCTTGTGCTCCGGGGAGGTCCATGCGCTCGGGGAGGTTGTGGGTGGGGTGCAGGAAGGCGCCGCCGCCGCCCGAGCTGATGTGCTGGCGAACGCCATCGACCTGTTCGTAGCGGGCGTAATAGTGCTTTCCGCTCTTGAGGTACAGTACCAGCTGAGCGCCACTGGGCTGGATGATCTCGCGCTCGAGGTACTCCACATCCCGATCGGAATGGATCTCGGCCTGCTTCCGGCCGCTCTCGACCTCCTTGGCCAGGCACAAAATGATGCGGTCCCCGGGCTGCACCTGGTCGGCGGCGACGTCAGCGAAGTACTGCAGTTGGGCTTCATCGATGAAGGACCCGAACTGGATGTCGATGCCCCACAGCCACCAGCGGTTCGGGAGCTTGACCGCGAAATAGCTCCGACGCTGACGCGTTCTCCATCCACCTATCCAGTGGTTGCGGCAAAAGATACTGGTGAAGTTGACCAAACCGTCGTACCAGTCGTGGCTTCCCGGAATAGCGAAAAGCTCAGGAGCCTCTCCCGGGACGCACGGCAGCGCTGCGCGGTACGGACCGAGCATGCGGTTCTCATACTCTGCGGCGTTGGGCACCGGGTACACCTGGTCACCCCCCATGACCAGGATCCGCCCCCGCTCGGTGGCGTAGGTCTCGCCGTCCCATTCAAGCTTGAGCTCTTCGGTGGCCAGCAACGTGGCCACGGTGTACGTCGAGTTCCACCCATCACCCACGTCGGCCACATAGTCCAGCCACAGATCGGCTTCCCCGGAACGATCCGGGACCTTGGCTGGCTCCCGCTCCTGCGACTCCCGATTGTCGGCGTAGGAGCTGAACACACCGGACAGCAGAACCCGCACAGCGGTGTCGAGGAGTTGGTGGGGATCAAGCCAGCGCACCATGGGCCTGCGCACGAACCCAAGTTCGGAAGGATCGGACGGGCGAGGACGGCACGGCGGAGGCGTCTCAGCGGAACCCGCGCGTGTCTCAGCCATGCTCGACATTCTCGCATCGGGGCGGCTAGACGCGCACCAGCAGGGCGTCCCGGTCGACGCGGATCCGCCACGGCAGCGGCAGCTCGGCTGGTTGGCGCTGCAGACGGTCCTGGCGCAGCCATTCGGGAAATTCCTGCTCACGGCGGTGGCGCTTGCGGTAGGCCAACGCCAGAGGAAACCCACAACACGGGTCAGCTCGCTGGCCGGCGGGGAGCCCAGCCCCGTCGCCCGCAGGAGCCTTCGGCTCAACACCAACGACTACTCCAGAAAGTGTTTCCGCGATGAGTAACTCCGTGCACCTCGCCCGCCACTGGTGGGGCACCCTCGACCAGCCGACCGCCAACGAGTCTGGGACAGCCGCCACAGCTACCTCGCCGGTGATCTAGTGGAAAGTATGGCCAACGCCGGCGTGCCCGTGGTCAGTGACGGCCGCTGGTCCTGCGTCAGCGTCGGGCCCACCGGTTTCACCGTGCCCACCGCCGTCCAGCAACTCCTTCAGGGAATGTCGCAGATCTCCGACGGAAACAGCCCACACGAAAGCGCATAGAGCAACCCACCGCCACAGTGACAGCGTGCCGGACTGGCCGGCGCGGGAGCGAGAACTTGTTGAGCGGCGTGTTCGGCCTTCCTCACCGCGTCTAGATCCGCGCAGAAGCGACTCGTGCCGTCGCCCACGTCGTCTATGTCGCACGACAACGCGGCTGGCCCGCGCTCAGCGCGGATCCAGGCCGCCTACTCCGCATCAACGCTGCACTTGAGGTCGGCCTGCTCTGAGGCGATTGCGATCCCCCTGTGCCTGGTGAGACGGCCCCCGCGGGCGGGTCCTACGGTTATGTTCCTCCTGCTCAGGCTGGCGGAAGCGGAGGGATTCGAACCCCCGGTACCTCTCGGTACGCTCGCTTTCAAGGCGAGTGCATTAGACCGCTCTGCCACGCTTCCGAGTGCACGCTAGCGCTCCTGCTCCCGAACTCCACAGCAGAGCTGTCCGACGGCGACCGAACAGCTCTGCTGTGGAGTTCGGGGGGCTGAGAGCATCTAACCCGGTCCGGAGTTCAGGAGGCGAGCAGGGCGGTACGCTGCTCTTCGACGTCGGTGAGCTCGCTGCGCGGGACGCACCCGCGCCAGACCCGGTAGTCGACTTCCGCGAGGCCGAGATCAGCTGCCCGCGGACCGTTCTCCCCGATGTAGTGGATCACGGTCTGCTCCGGGAAGGATTCCACCAGCTCGACCGGCAGGCCGTGCCACCCACCCCGCCAGCAGATCAAGTCGAGCGAGTCGAGCTCGTCGATCGCCACCGCAAGCGCGTAGGCGCCGGCCTGGTCGAGGAACTCCGCGGGCGGCCGGGTGCCGGGGAGCGGGTGCAGGGTCACCTCACCGGGACGGGGGCCGAAGTCGGCGTCGAAGTCCCCGCCGTGATACTCCGCGACCAGTCCGCGCCGCACGGTGGGGCGCGACGAGACCGGCGGCCGGTGCCAACCCGCCGGGCCCAGCATCGGAGGACCGGTGCTGATCCAGCCGACCTGACGGTGCAGGTAAGCGCCAACCCGGTGCTCGTCGCCCGCGGAATCGATCCGCCACAGCTCGGTGCCGGCCGGGAGTTCGACGAGATCCACCTGGTAGACGCTGCACTCGAAGGGGGCGATGTACAGCTGCGGGTTGTGCGCGTAGAAGCGCAGCACGTGCAGGTCGTCGGTGACCGGCCAGGCCGCCACCTGGTCCAGTCCAAAGCGCCGGAGAAGGTCGGCGGACGGACTCGCCGGAACGTCCTCCAGTCGGGTGACGAAACCGGCGATCCGGTGGGGGTCAAAGCGTCCCGGCACCACCACGTTGCCCAGGGTCAGATCTACCAGCCCCGGCAGCACGACCTTCTGCATCGCGGTGTCCGGGGTGAGCTCAGGCACCTGGCTAGGCACCCTCAACTGTGGCGGCGAGGGCGCGAAGCGTTCCCCCGATGGCCGGTGCTCCGAGCTCAGCGTGGGCCCCGACCCATTGGCTGCTACCCGTGCTACTGGATCTGTCATCAGCTCCACCACTTGCGCCGCCGAGATGCCCGTCCGCCCCCCGAAGGCCGGGCTGGGTTCGGGGAACTTACTACGCCATTCGGCGCAAGCCGGGCGGGAGGGGGTTAGTCGGCCGCGAGGAGGGTTTGCTAGCAGTCCGCAGCGGGTTGGTTACCGACAGCAAAACCGCGCAGGTGGCCCAGCACCCGCTCGAAGACCTCGGTCAGCACGAGTCGTTCCTGGTCAGAAAGCAGATCGACCAAGTTGTCGCGAACGCCGCGGACGTGCGTGGGAGCCGCGTCGCGTAGCACGTCGTGGCCGTGCGCTGTGAGCACCGCGAACACTCCCCGCCGATCCGCCGGGCACTCCTGGCGGCGCACCAGCCCGGCTTTTTCCATCCGACCGATCTGATGGGAGATCCGGCTCTTCGACGAGGCGACCTGCTCGGCCAGCGTGCTCATCCGGGCCTGCCCGCAGGGCGCCTCGGACAGCCGGACGAGCAGCTCGTAGTCGCCCAAGGCCAGCTGATGGTGCTCTTGTAAGTCGCGGTTGAGCTGGGCATCGAGCACCGCCTTGCCGACGACGTACGCGCGCCACGCGCGCATCTCGTCGACATCGAGCCAGCACGGCTCCCCGTTCACCCAAGCAGGCTAACCGACCACGCTGTGCGCGCCCAGTTCCGACGGGCTGGCGTAGCCGGCCAGCGCCAGCGTCAGGTCGAGGTCGGCCAGCAGGACGCGCAGCACGTGGGCCACTCCGCGCTGCCCGGCCAGCCCGAGCCCGTAGACCCAGGGACGCCCGAGCAGGACGGCGTGGGCGCCCAGCGCCAGCGCGATCAGCACGTCGGGGCCGCACCGGATGCCGGAGTCCAGCAGCACCGGGGCCCGCCCGTCCACGGCCGCTACGACGTCGGGCAGGCAGTCCAGCGCCGCCCGCGCGCCATCGACCTGCCGGCCGCCGTGATTGGACACCACCAGGGCGTCGACGCCGTGATCGAGCGCGGCGCGGGCGTCGTCGGGATGGCAGATCCCCTTGATCAGGATCGGCAGCCGGGTCCACTGACGCAGCAGCGACAGATCCGACCAGCCCAGCGCCGGATTGCCGAACACCTCTAGCCAGGCGCGCACGGCCAGCTGCATGGCCTGCGTCGACTCCTCGGGCGGCGCGTCCAGCCGGGCCCGGAACACCGGATCGGAAAGGTAGTTCGCGATGCCCTTGGCGTGCAGGAACGGCAGGTGCGCCAACGCCAGGTCCCGCGGTCGCCAACCCAGCGACCAGGTGTCCACGCTGACCACGATGGCCTGGTAACCGGCCGTCTCGGCGCGGCGGACCAGCGACTCGGCCAGCTCCGGATCCCGCGGCCAGTACAGCTGAAACCAGCGCGCCGCATCCGGCGCCGCGGCGGCGATGTCCTCCATCGTGGCCGACGACAGGGTGGACACCACGCTAATCAGCCCCAGCGCCGCGGTGGCGCGAGTGACGGCCAGGTCAGCGTCGGGGTGTACGAGGCCGAGCACCCCCACCGGTGCGGTGAGCACCGGCGCCGCCATCGACGTTCCCACCACCGTGGTGGACAGATCGCGCGCGGTGACGCCGCGCAGCATCCGCGGCACGATGCGCCAACGGGCGAACGCCTCGCGGTTGGCGGCGACGGTGCGCTCGGTGGACGCCCCACCGGCGACATAGCTGAACGCCTCAGCCGGCAGGGCCTCCCGCGCCGCCGACTCCAGCCCGTCGGCGGTCATCGGCAACTCCGGTCGCACCCCGGCGAGGCCCCCCAGGTAGATCTCGTTCACCATGTCACCGAAATGCGCCATACCGGGCACCCTATAGGGTGACCCCCGACCAGGCCCGCCGCTTTGGCGCGACTATACTAACCGACTGACATAAGAGGTCAGAGGAAGTCGAGAGTGCTGATGGCGACGACGGACACACCGCAAGAATTCGATCCACACGCTATTGATGCGTACTGGACACAGGTGTGGGATAAAGAGCAGTCCTGGGTGGTGGACAATGAAACCGATGCCGCGAACTCGGTCTATGTCCTGGAAATGCTTCCCTACACCAGCGGTGAACCCCACGTCGGCCACCTCAAGAACTACGCGGTCGGCGACGCGATCGCCCACTTCATGCGCCGCCAAGGCAAGCGAGTGCTCCACCCCATGGGTTTCGACGCCTTCGGGCTGCCGGCTGAGAACCATGCCATCCGTACCGGTAAGCATCCCCGCGTGTCGACCGATGAGTCGATCGCGTCTTTTCGTGAGCAGTTCAAGCAGTGGGGCATCTCGATCGACTGGACTCGGGAGATCAGCACCCACGAGCCGAGCTATTACCGCTGGACACAGTGGATCTTCCTGCAGCTCTACAAGGCGGGGCTGGCCTACCGGAAGCGGTCCGCGGTCAACTGGTGCCCCAAGGACGCGACGGTCCTGGCCAACGAGCAGGTCGTCGACGGCCGCTGCGAGCGCTGCGGCACGTTGGTCGAGTCCAAGAACCTGGAGCAGTGGTTCTTCAAGATCACCGACTACGCTGACCGACTGCTGGCCGATCTCGACGTTCTGGAGTGGCCCCCGCACGTCAAGACAATGCAACGCAACTGGATCGGGCGCTCGGAGGGTTCCAGCGTCACCTTCCACTGCGCTGAAGTCGACTTCGATATCGAGGTCTTCACGACCAGACCCGACACGCTGTTCGGCGTGACCTTCCTGGCCATCTCACCGGAGCACCCCGAACTGCATCGCTTGATTGCCGGGACACCAGCACAGGCGGCGATCCAGGAATACGCCAACCAGGCCCGTCGGGAGAGTCACGGGGACCGCGGCGACGATCGCGTCAAGACCGGCATCCTGACCGGCCGGCACGCGGTCCACCCGCTCAGTGGTGCCGAGGTGCCGATCGTGGTGGCCGACTACGTGCTGATGGAGTACGGCACCGGTGCCGTGATGGGCGTGCCGGCCCACGATGAGCGCGATTACGCAGCAGCTCAGATGCTGGGTTTCGAGATCCGCCAGGTGGTCGGGTCGGCAGCCGGAACGGCTGACGAGCTGCCGTTCGTGGCCAAGGGCGTGACGATGAACTCCGGCGACTTCGACGGTCTCAAGTCCGCGCACGCGTCCCGACGCATCGTCGCTGCCCTCGCCGAGCGCGGTGCCGGCCAGGGCTCGACCAGCTACCGTTTGCGTGACTGGCTGGTGTCGCGCCAGCGCTACTGGGGTTGCCCGATCCCGATGCTGTACTGCGAGTCGTGTGGCCTGGTGCCGGTTCCCGAAGACCAATTGCCGGTGCTGCTGCCCGATGTTGAGGACTATGCCCCGAAGGGCAAGTCACCACTGGCGACCGCCGTCGACTGGGTCGAAACCCGCTGCCCGCAATGTGCCGGGCCAGCCCATCGCGAGACCGACACCATGGACACCTTCGTCGACTCCTCGTGGTATTACCTGCGCTACTGCGACCCGCACAACGCCCAGGCGCCGTGGAGCGAGCAGACCGTCGGCACCTGGATGCCGGTCGACCAATACATCGGCGGCATCGAGCACGCCATCTTGCACCTGCTGTACTCCCGTTTCCTGTGCAAGGCGCTGAGCGATCTCGGGTATCTGCCGGTGCAGGAACCATTCCAGCGGCTGTTCACCCAAGGCATGATCACCAAAGACGGCGCCAAGATGTCGAAGTCAAAGGGCAACGTCGTCTCTGCGCGCACGCTCATCGACCAGTACGGCGTCGACGCGGTGCGCTGCTACGTCCTGTTCATGGGGCCGCCCGAAGCCGGCGGCGACTGGTCCGACGAGGGCGTGGAGGGCGTCTACCGCTTTCTCCGGCGGCTGTGGCGAGTAGCCTCCGACGTCGTCGCCAGCCACGATACTGTCCTCGGCACCACGCTTGATCAAGAGCGCGAAGACGACCTGCGGCGCGAAATGCACGCCACCATCAAAAAGGTCACCGAGGACATGTCCGGTGGCAGCTTCGCGTTCAACACCGCGATCGCGGCGCTGATGAAGCTGAACAACAGCTGCATCCTCGCCGCGCAGAACGGCGTCAAGCGGGAGACGCTGGCCGAGGCCGTGCAGACGATCGCCTCGCTGCTGCTGCCCTTCGCGCCACATGTCGCGTGTGAGGTGTATCACCAGATGACCGGCGAACACGTGTGGAAGCAGCCGTGGCCGGTCGCCGACGAGGCGTGGCTGCATCTCGACACCGTCGAGCTGGCCTTGCAGATCAATGCCAAGAACCGAGGCAAGCTGGTGGTTGCGTCGGATGCGCCAGAAGATGCCATCAAGCAGGCAGCGCTGGACAGCGATGTCGTACGCGCCGCACAGAATGGCAGCACCATTCGCAAGGTGATCGTGGTCCCCGGTCGCCTGGTGAACGTGGTCGTCAAATAAGCGGACGTCGTCGTGAACTCGACGCTACCGACGTTTCAATCGCCGAAAACGTGCGTATCGTCGAGTTCACGGCTTGGGCTCAAACGGTCGTAGCGACGGGCCTCAGCGCCACGGGCCTGATGTCACTGTCCGTCAGATCCGGGAAAGGACTATCGCAGCGCGCAGACGTGCCACCCATGGCAACTTCTCACCGAAGTTGCCATCTCCGGCACATCCGCAACGCAGCCACTCACCTCCCCCTGGGATTGGAGGGGCTCATGTGACCAGTGTTAGGCAGATGTCGCGGCTCGTGAGGCGCGGATGCTTGGGCGCGTAGCAGGGGCGGGCCACGATGTTCTCCTCGATCGCGGTCATCGCCAGCGCTTCGCTATACACCAACCGAGCGGTGGCGAAGTTAACGATCGCGGTCACATCAAATATGCGGCCCCCGATCACGAAGCGGTGCGACGTGGCGGAAGACCTGCCCGTTGGCGGACCGTGGCGACAATGTCAGCGGGCGGTGGTCCACCAAACAGCGTTGCCACCTGTGCGAGAGCACGATCCTTGCCCGAGCGGAGCCTCGGGCGGCGCGCCCACCGCAGCTGATCGACGCTCGACCGGCTGGGCCGGGGGCTGCGGGGTCCGGCTGGCAGCCAGGAGCCGGAAGCGGTGCGGGGCAGCTGCTCGACCGGCGGCCAGCCGGAGTCCTGTTCCCGAATTGGGGGATCGGACACCCGCAGGCCAGCCCCGGCGGATTCCTACCTCCGCGCCGAGCCGGTCAGCGGTGGTGCGGAACGTGGCATTGCGGGAGGACCCCGCGAGATCAACCCCGCCGCAGCGGTCACGCACCCTCCGCGGCACCCGCCCCGGTATGGGCGGAGTAGGCTTGCAGTATGGCTAGGACGGTGAAAGTCACGGTGAGTATGCCGGTCGAGGACGTCCATCGACTCAAAGCCCTTGACGCTGCCGGCGTTATCGAGTCGGTCTCGGGTTATGTCGCCCAAACTGTCCATGACCGGCTTGACCGGCAGGCCTGGCTTGAGCGCTGGCGGGCTCGGGTCGGGGATCCTCATCCCGAGGCGACCGTCTGGGCCGATGAGGTGATCGACCGCCACTTCGGGACGGCGGACCGTCGAACCTCGTGAGCATCGATGACACCCTCGGCGGCTTCGTCCTGGACGCCTCCGCGTTGGCCGCACTCGGTGGCGGGGAGAACATCTACGCCACCACGTGGGCCGATCGGGCCGCGGTGCGCGGGATCGTGCTGCTCGTCCCGGCGGCCGCGTTGTCCGAGGCGTGGCAGCAGATCCGGCGCCGCGACCCCGATCATGTCGAGCAGATGCGGGACCTGCTGGCCTCACCCATGGTCCTCATCGAGGCGCTCGATGAGACTGAGGCCGCTCATGCCGGGGAGTTGGTCTGCGGTCGCGACCTCGACCCGGATGTGGCCGCCGCGCAGGTGGCGACCTGCGCGCGAGCTCGGGACTGGCCAGCGCTGGCGGCCCAGCCGGCTCGCCTGCGGGTCATCGACCCGGAACTGACGGTGGAAACCCTGCCAGGAATGTCCTGACCGAGATCCCACGGTAGCTCCGGCCTTGGTTGCGAGGTAGAGCAGCTCGGCCGGGATCATGGCGGCTGCGACCCGCCGTGTAGGACACCGCCTTGCTCGCCGCCTCCACGAGATGGCGAACCCGGACCTCGTCGTCAGGCGGCATAGAATGCCCGCGCCTGGGCGCGGACGTCGTCTCGGAAGTACCTGCTGAAATCCTCATAGGTCCGCAGCTCGACCTCCCGCCCCAGGACGGCACCCAGCTCCAACTCCATCTCTGCCATAGCAAGCAGACCAGGTGTCCGGCCCGCCTCGAACTCCACCAGCAGATCGACCCGGCCACTACCGACCCATCCTCACCATCCCGCCACCGCCGCCCGATCGCAGCCGCTGGGACGGCGAAACCCATAACTGTTGAGCGCGAGGGATTAGTCCGCCCCCAGCATCTGCCGGCAGCCGTCCAGCCCGTCGACGTGCAGCGTCCACTCCGGACGGACGAAGTGCGACGGTTCCAGGACCAGCCGGACCTCGGTGGCCACCGTGCCGCGCCTGGCGAAGGTGCCTGTGCCGTCGCTGCGGTAACCCAGCTTCTCGCTCAGGCGTAGTGACCCCTCGTTATCGGCGAACGCCCCGGAGCGCGCGATGGTGGCGCCGAGGTGGTCGAAGGACAGCAGCAGGACAGCGGCGCGCATCTCGGTGCCGAACCCGCGCCGCTGATGCGCGATGCCCACGTAGGAACCGGTCGAGACCTCCCTGGCGATTGCGAAGTCCTTCGCCGACAAGCCCTGCGTGCCGATGACCCGGCCGTCGTGGCGGACCAGGAAGTTGATATCCCAGTCCGACGCCGTCAGCCGCGAGCGTCCCGCCCAGCTGTACTGCACGACGCCGCGGACCAGATCGTCGGGTGCCTGGTCGGTCCAGGGAGTGAGGAAGGGCATCTGCTCCGGCGGATGTATGCCGCCCCGCGCCAGCGCGGCCAGCTCGTAGAGGCCCGCGTCGTCGTCCGGGCGCAGCGTCAGACGGGGAGTGCGCAGCACCAGATGCCGCAGCGGCCAGGGCTCGCTCTGGGGGTCGGGCATAGCTGCAACCGTGCCACCTACTGGCGACTACCGTCAGGCACCATGCGAGCGATCACGATCACTGAGTTCGGCGACCCTACGGTGCTGCAGCTCACCGAGCAGCCCGATCCCCGGCCGGGTTCCGGCGAGGTGCTGATCGACGTCGCCTCGACCTCGGTCAACCGGGCCGACCTGGCGCAACGGCAGGGCCGGTACCCCCCGCCGCCCGGGGCCAGCGAGATCCCCGGCCTGGAGTGCGCCGGTACGGTCACCGAGCTCGGCGACGGGGTGGCCGGGTTCGCGGTGGGCGACGAGGTGTGCGCGCTGCTGGCCGGCGGCGGCTACGCCGAGCTGGTCGCCGTGCCGGCCGGACAGGTGATGCCGCTGCCGCCCGGAGTCGATCTGATCACCGCAGGCGGAGTGCCCGAGGTGGCCTGCACCGTGTGGTCGACGGTGGTGCGCCACGCCGGACTCGCCGCCAGGGAGCTGCTGCTGGTGCACGGCGGATCAGGGGGCATCGGAACCCACGCGATCCAGGTCGGCCGGGCGCTGGGTGCGCAGGTCGCCGTCACCGCGTCGGCGGCGCGGCTGGCGCGCTGTGCGGAGCTGGGCGCGCAGATCCTGATCGACTACCGCGAGCAGGACTTCGCCGAGCAGCTCGCCGGCCGCGCCGACGTCATCCTCGACAACATGGGCGCGAAGTACCTCTCGCGCAACCTCACCGCGCTGGCCCCGGACGGCCGGCTGGTGGTGATCGGCCTGCAAGGCGGCGCCAGCGCCGAGCTGAACCTCGGCGCGCTGCTGCCCAAGCGGGCCAGCGTCGCGGCCATCGGGCTGCGCGGGCGGCCGGTGGACGGTCCGCACGGCAAAACCGCCCTGTGCGCCGACGTCGTCGCCCGGTTGTGGCCGATGTTCGGCGACGGTCGGGTCGAGCCCGTGCTGCACGCAACGCTGCCGCTGGCGCAGGCCGCGCAGGCGCACCAGATGCTGGAGGACGGCGGTGTCGTCGGCAAGGTCTTGCTGACCACCCGCTGTTGAGCGGATTTGCGTTGAGGGACAATGGGGCCATGAGCGAACCGCACGAGCAGCAGATCATCGTGATCGGACCGGACGGCCAACCGGTGGCCGCCGGCACCGTCGATGATCACCGCGGCGGGGCGGACGTCTCCGACATGGTCGAGCAACCCGCCAAGGTGATGCGGATCGGCAGCATGATCAAGCAGCTGCTGGAGGAGGTGCGCGCCGCACCGCTGGACGAAGCCAGCCGCAACCGGCTCCGCGAGATCCACCAGTCCTCGATCCGCGAGCTGGAACAGGGCCTGGCCCCCGAGCTGCGCGACGAGCTGGAGCGGCTGTCGCTGCCGTTCAGCAACGACACACCCAGCGACGCCGAACTGCGGGTCGCGCACGCCCAACTCGTCGGCTGGCTGGAGGGCCTGTTCCACGGCATCCAGACCACCCTGTTCGCCCAGCAGATGGCCGCCCGGATGCAGCTGGAGCAGATGCGCCGCGGCCTACCCCCCGGCGCGCTCCCACCCGAAATGCAGCCCGGCATGCCGCACTCGGAACCCGGGACCCGAGGCACCGGCCAGTACCTCTGAGTCCGGCGTATCCGAGGTATGCTGGCATACGTGAAGCGTACGACCGTCAAGGTTCCCGACGACGTGGATCGCGCGATGCGAGACGAAGCCCAGCGTCGTGAGATGACGCTGTCCGAGTGGGCGCGCGAGGCCATCGAGGCCCACCTCCCACGCCAGGGTGGCGGCCGGCGACTGCTCGCCACCGGTGCGGGGAGCAGCGGCCGGTCTGACGTGGCGGAGCGTGCCAACGAGATCCTCGCCGTCGAGCTCAGCGCCACCCGGTGACTCGGGCCGTCATCGTCGATGCCGGCCCGCTGTACGCCTACATTGACGCCGACGACACGCATCACCACCGCTGCGCGGAGTTGCTGGCCGGCCACGACGGGACGTTGATCGTTCCGCAGCTGGTCATCACCGAGGTGTGCTACCTGGTGCAGACCCGCCTCGGTACTCGGGCGGAGCTGCTGTTCCTCGGCGACCTCGCCTCGGGGGCATTCAGCGTCGAGCCGGTAGCCGCCGCCGACTGGTTCCGCGTGATCGAGTTGGTCGACACCTACCGAGACTTCCCGCTCGGAACGGTGGACGCCTCGGTCATCGCGTGCGCCGAGCGACTGGGGATCGGTGACGTCGCAACCCTCGATCACCGTCACTTCCGCCCGATGCGCCCTGCGCACCTCCCGCAGTTCACCCTGCTGCCCTAACCCACGCCGCCGGCCATTGGCCGCGGACTCGACAGGACCGACGTTGTACCCGGCAAAAAGGTCCGTGGCGTCAAGTTCACGACGGGGAGCGGCGCTCGCTCGATCACCTCGCGGCGCCCATCGGGAAGGTGGCTGAGGTGTGCACGGCTGGGTCGTCGGGCGGCACGATCGGCAGTGTTATGACAGACGGGTGGGTGAGGTCGTGGTAGATGGTCTGTTCGGCGGCCTGCCAGGCTGTGTCGGTGCGCGAAGGGATGCCCGCTGTTCGGGTTCGGCGCGAACTGCGAGAAGTCGCTGCTGGAGATCTCCAGCCGGATCCGGGAACCGGCCGGAAACAGATAGCTGGCACCGCGTCGCCTGCCACGTCCCCGAGAACGCGCCGACGTGACCTCTGCGAGGAAAGCGATGGACTGCTCTGCTGTGGAGTTCGGGAAGCTGAATGCACCCGAGCGGGCGCACCCGCAGGCTGAGGGGGTGGGCAACGCCCGGGTACCCTCGCGGACCATGCAGTACACCGCAGCGGCGCCGGAGATCAGCGCGGATCCGGCGCTGTCGTCCCGGAGCTGGTCGCGGGCGATCGGTGATCTGCGGGCCGGGTGGCAGCAGCGTGGGCTGTGGGGGCATCTGGGCTGGCAGGACATCAGGCAGGGCTACCGGCGCTCGGTGATCGGGCCGTTGTGGATCACGATCAGTTTGGGGGTCCAGGCGCTGGGCATGGGACTGCTCTACGCGGCGCTGTTCGGCCAGCCGATCGCGTTCTTCCTGCCCTACCTGGCCGTCGGACTGATCATCTGGCAGTTCATGGCGAGCTGCATCAACGAGGGCGCCGAGGTCTTCATCCGCAACGAGGGCCTGATCAAGCATCTGCCCGCGCCGCTGAGCGTGCACGTCTTCAGGCTGGTCTGGCGGCAACTGCTGTTCTTCGGGCACAACGTGCTGGTCTGGGTGGCCCTGGTGCTGATCTTCCGGACGCACCTGGGGTGGGGCAGTCTGATGGCGCTGCCGGCGCTGGCGGTGATCGTGCTCAACGGGACCTGGGTGGCGGTGCTGATCGGGATCATCGCGACCCGCTACCGCGACATCCCCCCGGTGACCACCAGCGTCGTCACCTTGATGTTCTTCATGACGCCCATCGTCTGGAACTACGAGGATCTGATCAGCAAGGGCGGCCCGGGAGCGCACCGGGCCCGGCTGGCCGAGCTCAACCCGTTCCTGCACTTCGTCGAGATCCTGCGGCGTCCGATGATCGGCGAGTCCTTCGAACTCCGGCACTGGGTGGTGACGTTGGCCATTACTGTGGTGGGGTGGGCGGCAGCCCTGCTGATCCTGCGCAACTACCGGGCCCGAGTCTCCTACTGGGTGTGATTAGGACTGGGTGTAATTAGGACTGGGTGTAATTAGGACCATGGTCTCCATCGACGTGCGCGGTGCCTGCGTCAACTTTCCGATCTTCGACGCGAAGACCCGGTCGTTGAAGAAGGCGCTGCTGGGTACCGTGGGACGGGCCGGCGGCAAGATCGGGATGGACGCCAAGGTGCCGGTTATCGAGGCGTTGCGGGACATCACCCTGTCGCTGCGCCACGGTGACCGGGTCGGGCTGATCGGGCACAACGGGGCGGGTAAGTCCACCCTGCTGCGGCTGCTGTCCGGGATCTACGAGCCGACCATGGGCGTCTCCCGGATCGTCGGGAAGGTCGCCCCGGTCTTCGACCTCGGCGTCGGGATGGACCCGGAGATCTCCGGCTACGAGAACATCATCATCCGTGGGCTGTTCCTGGGGATGACCCGCAAGCAGATGGAGGCCCGCACCGAGGAGATCGCTGAGTTCACCGAGCTCGGCGACTACCTGTCGATGCCGCTGCGCACATATTCGACCGGGATGCGGGTCCGTCTGGCGCTGGGCGTGGTGACCAGCATCGACCCGGAGATCCTGCTGCTCGACGAGGGCATCGGTGCGGTGGACGCGGCGTTTCTGGAGAAGGCCCGCGAGCGGCTCACCGCGCTGGTCGAACGATCCGGGATCCTGGTGTTCGCGTCGCACTCCGACGAGTTCCTCATCGAGCTGTGCACCGCCGGGTTGTGGCTCGACCACGGACAGATCCGCGAGCTTGGCGACCTGCGCACGGTGCTGTCGCACTACAAGGGCAAGGACCCCTACGAGAACCTCAGCCCAGAAGCCCTCAACCGCGTCGCGGGAGCAACCAGATGACCATGGTGGTCACTGTCGTGGTGACGCGGCACCGGCGGGAGTTGCTGGCGAAGTCACTGACGGTGATCAGCGCGCAGACTCGGCGCCCGGACCATCTGGTAGTGGTGGACAACGGGCCGGACGATCCCGCTGAGGAAGTCGTCGCGGACTGCCCGATCCCGGCCACCTACCTGCCGTCGCTACGCAACCTGGGCGGCGCGGGCGGGTTCGCGCTGGGGATCCTGCACGCCCTGGCGCTGGGCGCGGACTGGGTATGGCTGGCCGACGACGACGGCTGCCCTGCCGACGTCCGGGTCCTGCAGACCCTGCTGGAGGAGGCAAAGCGCCGGGACCTCGCGGTGATCTCCCCGGTCGTGGTCAACATCGATGACCCGGAACGGCTGGCGTTCCCCCTGCGCCGGGGGTTGACCTGGAAGCGCCGCCGCAGCGAACTGGGCACCGACTTCCTGCCCGGCATCGCGAGCTTCTTCAACGGGGCCCTGTTCAGCGCCGACGCGCTCGACGTCGTCGGGGTGCCGGACTACCGGCTGTTCGTCCGGGGCGACGAGGTGGAGGTGCACCGCAGGGTGGTCCGCTCCGGACTGCGCTTCGGCACGACGTTGCGGGCCTCCTACGCCCACCCTGACGGCTCAGCGGAGTTCAAGCCGATGCTGCGCGGGCACTTCCACGCCCAGGACCCCGCCGACGAGATCAAGCGCTACTACACCTACCGCAACCGTGGTTACCTGCTGTCCCAGCCCGGTATGCGACGGATCGGAATGCTTGAGGTGTTCCGGTTCGGGCTGTACTTCCTGGGCACCAAACGGGACCTGCGAGCTTTCCGGCAGTGGCTCAAGCTGCTCCGGCAAGGGCGCGCGGAGCGCTTCTACCGGCACTGATGGTGCGCCTACAGTGCGCCTATCGTGCGCCCCAATGATGCGCGCAGCCGTAACGTTCTGGTCAATGTATGGGACGGGGCGTATGGGGATAATGCCGTTGGGCTAGCCTCCTGGCGTGCTGACCTCCGGGCACATCGAGATCTCGCGCCGCTCGCGCACCGGCGACGACGCTGCTGAGCCGACCCCCGACGATGGCAACAAGGCAAAGCGCGGCGCCCGGCTTCTCGGGTTCGCCGCCGCATTCTTCGGCCTACTCGGCGCCCTGCTGGCCATCGCGGTGCCGCTGCTGCCGGTGATCCAGGACACCACCGTGATCACCTGGCCACGTGCGGGAGACCTCGCCCCGGTCAACGCGCCACTGGTCGCCTACCAGCCGCAGAACATGACCGCGATGATCCCCTGCGCGGCGGCCGTCTCCTTGGACGCGCGGTCCCCGCAGCCGGCATCGCTGCTCGCCACTACCCCGCCCGGGTCGACCGACGGTGCCGCGGTGGGAATGGTGCTGCAGGTCGACGCCGGGAAGTTGACGCTGGTCAGCCGGGGGCAAGCGCTGGGCAACGTGCTGCTCAGCGCCATCCCGCCGTCCCCACGACAGTGCATGATCCAAATTTCCTCTGCCGCCAGGGGCACCACCGCCTCGGCGGGCGCCACCCGGTTCGTCAAGGTGGACCAGGACGTCCGACCGCAGGTGACCGGCATCTACTCGGCCCTGATCGAGCAGCGGGACCCGGTACGTGGGCTAGCGGTGCAGATCACCGCGGACACCCGGTTCCAATCCGTTCCGCACCCGATCAAGCTCGCCGCGATAGCGGGCGCCGTGCTGGCCGTGCTGATCAGCCTGATGCTGATGCATCGGCTGGACCGGCGGATCGGTCGCCGGGCCCCGCGGGTGCTGCCCTCGGGCTGGTGGCGCCCCACCGGCCGGGACGCCGTGGTGCTCGCGGTGCTCGCCGTGTGGGTGGTCATCGGCGGCATCACCTCCGACGACGGCTACATCCTGACGATGATCCGCACTCGCGCGGAGATGGGCTACATCGGCAACTACTACCGATGGTTCAACGCCCCCGAGGCGCCCTTCAGCTGGCCCTACGAGCTGTACGCGCTGTGGTCCCAGATCAGCACGGTGCCGCCGTGGCTGCGGCTGCCCTCGGCCGCGATGGGCGGGGTCAGCTGGATGCTGATCAGCCGTGAGGTGATGCCGCGGCTGGGCCGGGAGGTCCGGCGCAGCGCCGCCGCCGGCTGGGCGGCCGCAGCGGTGTTCCTGGCCTTCTGGCTGCCCTACAACAACGGGCTTCGCCTGGAGCCGGTGGTGGCCATCGGCTCGCTACTCGCGCTGTGCGGAGTGGAGCGTGCAGTGGCCACCCGCCGGGTGCTGCCGCTGACGTTGGCGCTGCTGGCAGCAGCGTTCACGGTCGCGGCGACACCGACCGGGTTCAYCGCCGTCGCACCGTTCCTGGTGGCGCTGCGACCGCTGGTGCGGCTGGTGCGCCAACACCTCACGGTCTCCGGCCGGGCCGCGGTGCTCGGGCCGATCCTCGGTGCCGGCCTGCTGGTGCTGGTGGTGTGCTTCGCCGACCAGACGCTGGCCGGGGTGCTGGAAGCCTCCCGGGTCCGCACCGAGATCGGGCCCAACCTGTCCTGGTTCCAGGAGCCGATGCGCTACGAAGAGCTGTTCAGCAACCTGCCCGACGGGGCCTTGGCCCGCCGCTTCCCGGTTCTGCTGCTGCTGCTGTGCCTGGGCACCACCGGGGTGGTGCTGTTGCGCCGGGGTCGCATCCCGGGCGCCGGTCTGGGCCCAAGCCGCCGGCTGATCGGCACCGCAGGGGTGTCGCTGGTGCTGCTGGCGCTGACGCCGACGAAGTGGACGCACCACTTCGGGGCGCTCGCCTCGATCGGCGCCGCGCTGGCCGCGCTCACCGCGCTGGCCACCAGCTCCAGCGTGCTGCGCTCGGCGCGCAACCGGTGGTGGTTCCTGTCCGGTCTGTTGGTGATCCTGGCGATGTCCTCGACCGGCCCCAACGCGCCGTGGTACGTCTCGCAGTACGGGGTGCCCTGGTACGACAAGCCCCCGTCGATCCACGGCATCCAAGCGAGCACGCTGCTGATCGTAGGCGCCGTCCTGGCGGGGTTGATCGCGGTGATCGAGGGGTTCCGGCATGAGCCGGGCACTGTGTCGCCATCGGGGCCGCCATCGGGGCCGCCGCCCCAGCCGCAACGGCGCAACGGGCGGCGCCGGGCCCTGCTGATCGGGTCCGCCCCGCTGGCGGTGTTCTGCGGCCTGCTGGTGTGCGCCGAGGTCGGCGCCATGGCCAAGGCGATAGTCAAGCAGCGCCACGGCTACAGCCTGGGCGCCGCCAACATCGCTGAGATCACCGGACACAACTGCAACCTCACGGACGCGGTGCTGGTCGAGGCAGACCGGCGCGCCGGCGCGCTGAACCCGTTGCGCACAACGCTGCTCGCGGACATCCCCCTGCAGCGCGGCTTCGACACCAACCGATCCCCGCTGGCCCAGGCACTGCCAACCAGTCCCCCAGCCGAATCCAACGGCTCCGGGACCAGCGACGCCGAGCAGAACAGCAGGGCGGACGGCCAGGCCCCCAGCACCAGAGGGGACCGCATTCCCAAGCCGGGCACCGACGGGAGCAACCCCGTCGACAAACCTCCGATAGGCCTCGGTGGTGCCGAGATCCCGATCTGGAGCAGCTTCTCCCCCGACAGTCCCGGCACCGGCATCCTGCGCTCCACCTGGTATGCGCTGCCCGACGCGTCCCGCCAAGGCACCGCGCCGGTGGTGGTCTCCGTCGCCGGAAAGCTGTCGCCCACCACACCGCTGATCGCCGAGTTCGCCCAGCGCACCGACCGTGGCTTCCGCGTCGTCGACCACCTGCAGATCGGCGGGCGTGCCACCGCTGACGGGCCGGGATGGCGGGACTACCGCCTCGGACTGGCAGGTCGGGCCTCTTCGCAAGCGGACGCTGTGCGGTTGGTCGCCACCGACGCCGACGTCACCGACGACGGGTGGCTCGCGTTCTCCGCGCCCCGGGTACCGGTGCTGAGCTCACTGACCGACCTGGTGGCCCCGACGCCGCCGGTGTTCTTGGACTGGCCGGTGGGCTTCGTGCATCCCTGCGTGCGCCCGTTCGCGGTCCGCAACGGCGTCGCCGAGATACCCCAATACCGGTTGATCCCCGACAAGCTGCTGGCTGACGAAAGCAAGAGCTGGTCATCGGCGGATGCGGGTGGCCCTATCGGCTGGCTGCAGATCCTGGCCACCCAGCAGGAGGTGCCGACCTACCTCAAAGAGAACTGGGATACCGACTGGGGCAAGCTCCTGGTGATCCAGCCGCGGGTACCCGACGCTGAGGCGCCTGCGCTGAAGACCGGCACCGCCGTGCGAAGCGGCTGGTGGTCTCCGGGACCACTCCGCAGCGGGGGCCAGACCGCTGAGATATCGCAGTTGGGCCGCTGATCGACTAGAGGAGGTGACGCACCCGAGGGAATATCGCAGTCCCGGGGCCCCTGTGTCCCTGTGGGGCCCCTCGCGGAAACGAGGGGGAGGTGTTCCGCGAGGGGCGGCGGATCCGGCTGGGGGTCCCGAACCCGCACGTCTCATTGTGCCACTATTGTTATGCTCCATGCGAGTGATACCCCGGCGTGGCGCGCGCGTTATGCAGCGGCGCGTTGCCGTCGCCACCCATCTGGGCGTTTCTCAGTGATCGGTTTTGGAAAACCAGTGATCAGTTTCGGAAGATCACCGTGCGCTGAACGATGAAGTTGATGCAGGTGGCGGTACCCTGAGCGACGACGAATGCGCAGGTGATCTCGCCGCGGATCGGCGGGAGCAGCGCGAGCATCGCCGCGTTCATCCCCACTTGGACCACGAACGTGATGCCGTACAGCGCCATCACCGAGGCGAACTCCGCGCGATCACCCCGGCCCTGGAACGTCCACCTGCGGTTGATCAGGTAGGTGGTGGTGGTGCCGGCGATGAATCCCAGCGCCTTGGCCAGGTGCACCCATAGGCCGGTAGCCAGTAACGCCTGGTAGCTGCCGTAGTCCACGATGGCGGCGACCCCGCCGACCAGGACGAAACGGGTCAGCTGGGTGGACAGGCGCGACCTCGCCTGCAGCTCGGGTGCGGCCAACAGGAAGCTCCAATCGGGCATGTCAAGCGGACGTGGTCCGATCCGAGCAGGGTACCGACAGTGCCCCCCGGTTACCCTCGCGCGGTGCTTGCGGCCGCCGACTCGGAACGCTCCGTGACCTGCCGAGCGGGTGTGCTCGCTGGGCTGGCAGCGCTGACGCTCGTGGCGGTGGTCGGGGTGCTGCTGGCCCCGGTGATCGCCCAGGACCCGGTGGTCAGCTGGCCACCGGCCGGACAGCCGGCCCGATCCACGGTGCTGCCGCTGGCGCCCTACCGGCCGTTGAGCCTCGCTGCGGCGGTGCCGTGCGCCGCGCTGTCCGCGCTGGACCGGCTCCCCGACGGCGGCGAGGCGCTGCGCACCCTGCCCGTCGCCGCAGGCAAGCCGGGCAGGCTCAGCCAGGGCCTGGTCGTCGCGGTCCGCGGCGGCGGCGTGCAGGTGACCGCCTCGGGTAAGGCTGTGTTGCGCGAGGTGCTGCCGGCTGGTGGGTGTACCTACCGGGTGCTGGCCGACGCCGGCGGGGTGCGGGTACTGCGCGACGGGATGCTGCGCGGCTCTGCATCGGCGCAGGTACCGGAGGTCAGCGAGCTGGCCACCGATCTGGAGGGTCAGCCGGCGGCGGCGAGGTTAGCGGTGTCGTTGCACACCGACGCCCGCTACGAGTCCACCCCGACGGCACTGAAGGTCTGGCTGCTGGTGGTGTGCGCCGCGGCCTTGCTGATGCTGCTCGGATTGGCCTGGCGGTGGTTCGGTGGCCAGGCGATAACCGCTGCAACCGCGCGACTTCGCCTTCGCGTTGCCGACGCGGTGCTGGTGGCAGTCTCGGCGGTGTGGGTGCTGCTTGCTCCGACGAACTTCGACGACTCGTGGTACCTGCTGATGGCCCGCGGTGCCAATGCCACCGGCTCGGTCGGCAATGCGATCTACATGTTCAACGTCACCGAGAACCCCTTCGTGGCCAGCCAGTACGTACTGCAGCTATGGGGCTCGCTCGGTGGGTGGGGCCTGGTGTGGATGCGGTTGGTGCCGCTGGCCTACGGGCTACTCACCTGGCTGCTGCTGCGACTGTTCCTCGTTACGGGTTTCGGTCGGGAGCTGGGCACCAGCCGGGCTACCTGGGCGCTGCTGCTGGCCTACCTGCTGTGGTGGCTGCCCTACGGGATGACGCTGCGCCCCGAACCGCTGATCGCGCTGGGCACCGCGGCGGTGTGGGTTCTTGCCGAGCTGGCCCGGCGGCGCCGCTCGGTGGGGGTGTTCGCCGTCGCTGTCGCCGTCGCCGCGCTCACCGTCACGGCGTCGCCCACCGGTCTGGTGGCCGCCGCACCGTTGGTGGCGTGCCTGCCGTGGCTGTGGCAGTGGTGGCGGGCCGCATCGGGGCGCAACCGGGTCGCCGCGGTGCTGCTGATGGGTGCGGCCGCCTCGATCGTCGTCCCGGTCGGCTTCGCCGACGCCACGCTGGGCGACGTGCTGGAATCGGTTGCCGTGCACCGCTGGTACTACCGCCAACACGCCTGGTACGACGAGTACCTGCACTACGCCAACCTGCTGGTGCCCGACGACCGGGGAGCGTGGGGCAAGCGGCTGCCGGTGCTGCTGACGCTGGGCGTGCTGCTGGCCGTGGCGCTGGGCGCTGGACACCGTCGAGGCATCGCGGGGCGCAGCGGCCGGCTACTGGGCCACGCAGCGGGGATCACCGCGCTGGGCCTGGCCGTGTTGGCGCTCACTCCGACGAAATGGGTGAACCACTTCGGGGCCGTCGCAGCGCCGGCCACCGTGCTGCTGGCCGTCGCGATGCTCCGATCCCCGCTGCCCCGGCGGGCCGGTACCGCGACGATGATCATCGGCAGCGCCGGCCTGGTAGCCGCCGCGTCGGTCGCCTTCGCCGGGCCCAACCTGTGGCGCCCGCTGTCGGATTGGGGTCAGCCGTTCGGCAACCACCAGCTCCTCGACACGCCGTACGTGCAGAGCCTGCTCGCGCCGTCGCTAGGACCGCTTGCTTTGCGCAACCCGCTGCTGTGGCTGGCCGTCGCCGGGGTGGGCTGGTGGTGGCTGCGCAGGCTGGGCCCAGCTCGGGCCGTGCTGGTCACCGCGACCCGCCTGGGGGTAGCGCTGATGCTGGTGGTGTTCACCGTCGCGCCGCTGCGCCAATACCCGGCCACCTCGGTGGCACTGATGAACCTGCGGGCCCTCACCGGCCGGTCCTGCGGCCTGGCCCCGGCGGTGCAAGTGCTCGCCGGCGTCGAACCCGGCCTCGGCCCGCCCGCCGGCGCCGCTGCACTCACCGGGGACATGCGGGCCGCACCGCTGCCGGAATCGACGCCGGCACCGATCACTGGACCGAACAGCACGGTGTGGCACGACGACGTGCCCAGCGGTACCGGCATCGGAACCCTCCAGACCCCCTGGTACCCGCTGCCCGGTCACGTTCGCGGCGGCTGGGTGACCGTGCCGGTGCGGGGCGCGCTGAGCAAGGATCAGTGGCTGGCGGTGCAGGTGACAACCGGTGATCCTGCCTCCCCGGACCGGGTTCGCACGGTGGCCGTGCCCGCTATTGGGCCCGCCGTCGGGGACAAACCCGACTGGACCCAGGTCTCCGTCGCGCTGGCCGACGCCGGGCTGGCCGCGCCGACCGCGGTGCGGGTGGTGGCCCGGGACCGCGTCGCAGGTCCGGGCAGTTGGCTAGCCGTGGCGCAGCCGCGGCTGACCGCGCCACGCGCGGTAGCCGACATCATCGCCGGTCGGCCGGTGTTCGCCGACCAGGTATCCGCCGGGTTGTGGCCCTGCGCGGATCAGATCGCCGTGCGAGACGGCATGGTGGCGCCTCCCGCGCTGCGGCTACGGGCCGCCGACGGGCTGGAGGACGCGATCCTCTACAACTCGACCTTCGCCGGCAACGGCGGCACGCTGCTGCAGGTCGACCGCACCGCCAAGTTCGTCGAGCTACCCTCCCGGCTCACCCCGCCGGGGGCACCCACGCTGGGCTGGGGCCACGTCGACGAGGTGGTCTACATCCATCCCGCCGGTCTGGTCGACGTGCGCGTGGGGGCGCTGCGACGCGCCGGATGGACCCGGCTACCCACGCTGATCGGGCAGCGTTACACCGGTCGCGCCTACACCGGATGATCAGGCGGAGATCCCTGGCGGTGAGAGGCTTGCTACCTTGGAATGTCCGAAGCCGCCCACTGGTTCTAGTGCCCGTCCCTCGAAGCTGCCCTGTCCCCGTCGAAGCGCAGAAGGTGGATTGCATCGCGTGTCGGTTCCCACAACAACGCCTGACGTACTGGCGGCCGAGCAGGACTACCTCACCCTGCTCTACCAGCATCTCGATGACCGCCGCCGCTACACGGTGGCGCGGCTCACCCAGGTCCTCAGAGCCCCCAACGCCGGCACCCCTCAGGCGCGCAGCGAGCGGGACGCGGCCGCCGCGATGTACGCAGACCAGCTCGCCACCCTCGACGGCGTCGAGCAGGGCCTGTGCTTCGGGCGCCTGGACCTGCACAGCTCCGGCGATGAGGATCCAGACGATGAAGATGACGAGGACGGTCTGCGTTACATCGGGCGGCTCGGACTGCTCGACGAGGAACACGAATACCGGCCGCTGCTCATCGACTGGCGGGCGCCCGCCGCGCGCCCGTTCTACACCGCGACCGCCGCGCGCCCCGAGGGTGTTCGCCGTCGCCGGCACATCCGGACCCGGAGCCGCACGGTGCTCGCCGTCGAGGACGAAGTCCTGGATGTATTGGCCGACAAGGCCGAGCAGACACCGACCCGAAGTAGCCTGACCAGCGAAGCAGCTCTGATGGCCGCGCTGACGGCGAACCGGACCGGGCAGATGTCCGACATCGTCGCGACGATCCAGGCCGAGCAGGACCGGATCATCCGGGCCAAACCGCAGGGCGTGCTCGTCGTGCAGGGTGGACCGGGCACCGGCAAGACCGCGGTCGCGCTGCACCGGGCGGCCTACCTGCTCTACACCCACCGCCGGCAGTTGGCCAAGCGCGGCGTGCTGGTCGTCGGCCCCAACTCGACGTTCTTGCGCTACATCGGACATGTGTTGCCGTCGCTCGGCGAGACCAGCGTGCTGCTGTGCACGGTCGCGCAGCTACATCCTGGGCTGCACGCCCGCGGCGTCGAGCCCGACGAGACCGCCGCGGTCAAGGGTCGACTCGAGATGGCGAAGGTGCTGGCCGCAGCCATCCGGGACCGTCAGCAGGTACCCACCGAACCGATCGAGCTCATCGTCGAGGCCCAGCGCATCCAGCTGGACAGCGCGGTGTGCCAGCCGGCTCGCACCCGGGCGCGACGTTCGCACCGGCCGCACAACGAGGCCAAGCGGATCTTTCACCAGGAGGTCGTGACCGTCCTTGCCGACCGCATCGCGAACGGCCTGGGCGGAGACGTTCTGAACCGCGGCGACCTGGCGGACATCCGCACCGAGTTGCGGGGCAGCCCCGAGCTGGCCGCCGCGCTGGAGACGCTGTGGCCGACGCTGTCGCCGGAGCAGCTGCTCACCGACCTCTACGCCGACCCGCAACGGCTGGCCAGCGCCACCCACCGGGTGCTCGAGCTCGAGGAGCGCGACCTGCTGGCGCGGCCCGCCCCCGGTCCGGACGTCGACCCGGAGCGGGTGTGGACCCCCGCCGATGTCGCGTTGCTGGATGAGGCCGCCGAGCTGCTCGGCTCCGACGGCAGCGCCGAGGCCGCCCGGGAGGCCGCCGCGCTGCGCGCCGAGTTGCAGTACGCGCAGGGCGTGCTGGACATCCTGGACCTCGACGAGGACCTCGACCCCGAGCTGCTGCGCGCCACCGACCTCATCGACGCCGACCGGCTGGCCGACCGGCAGCGGGCGCGCGGCTACGAGAGCACCGCTGAGCGCGCCGCGGCCGACCGCACCTGGACCTACGGTCACATCATCGTCGACGAGGCGCAGGAGCTGTCCCCGATGGCGTGGCGGGTGCTCATGCGACGCTGCCCGAGCCGTTCGATGACGGTGGTCGGGGACCTCGCCCAGACCGGCAGCCGGGCCGGCGCGGCCTCCTGGCAGGACGTGCTCGGCGGCTACGTGGCGCAGCGGTGGCACCTGGAAGAGCTGACCATCAACTACCGGAACCCGGCCGAGATCGCCGAGCTCGCCGACGACGTGCTGGCCGCCATCGATGTCGACATCACCCCACCGCAGTCGGTGCGCCGCAGCGGCGTGGCGCCCCGCGCGGTTCAAGTGGGGTCGCTGGCCGGCGAGCTGCCCGCGGTTGTCGCCGAGGAGGCCGCCGCGGTGGGCGACGGCCGGCTCGCCGTGCTCGCCCCGGCGGCTGTGGTGGACGAGCTGCGCACGATCTTGGGGTCATTGGAGCAGAGCGCGCCGGGCGTCGAGGACCTCGATGCACCGGTGACCGTGCTGACCGTCACCCAGGCCAAGGGCCTCGAGTTCGACGCAGTGGTGCTGGTCGATCCGGCGGCGATCGTGGCCGAGTCCCCGCGCGGCCTCAATGACCTCTACGTGGCACTCACCCGCACGACCCACCGCCTCTGCGTCGTGCACCCGGGCACGCTGCCTCCCGTGCTCGTGCTCTAGGTTCCGTGCTTCGGAGTCAGCGGCTGTGGGCTCGCTCGATAACCATTCGCGTGACACCGGTGGCCTCGCGGAGCAGTGCACCGCCGGTGGACTCAGTCGAGAAGAGACGTATCGTCTCCGGACGGTAAGGAGTTCAGCGGGGTCCCGAGCATCACGGTGACACAATGCGTGAGCCCCGCCACTGCGAAAGGGCTTGCGCACTGTCCCCCGCACCCACCGTCGCGCACCGACCAGCCGGCACCGCATTAGCGCTGCTGGTCGGGTTGGTTGGCGTGGTGGTGGGGTTGGGGTTGGCGTTTGTGCCGGTGATCTCGGAGCAGTCCACAGTGAGCTGGCCGGTTCCCGGGCGGCCTGCGGTATCCAGTGCGGCGTTGTTCACGCCATACCGGCCGGCAGAGCTGACCGCGACTGTGCCGTGCTCGGCGATCCGCGCCGCGACTGACCGGGGCGGTGCCGTCACAGTGCTGGCCACCGGCCCCTACGGTGACGGGCTGGTGCTGCGGACCGAAGCCGGAGTGGCCCGGCTGCTGGTGGGTCGCCGGGTGGTGAACACCACGCCGGTCGCCGGGATCCTCAGCGGCTGCCGGACGCGGGTGCACGCCGGTCCGACCGGAACAGTGATCACCATCGGGAACGCTAAGCCGATCACACTGGCCGGTGAGCCGGTGCCCAAAGTGTTCGCGTTCCGTACCGACCTCGCTCCCCTGCAGGCGGCCGGGATGACGGTGACCGCCCGCACCGCCAGCCCGTTCGCCACCAGCCCGAGCGGGGTGAAGCTCCTGCTCATCGCCGTGCAACTACTCGCGGCGCTGACCGCGCTCGGGCTGCTGACCCGCAGTTGGCTGCTCTTCAAGGCCGGCCAACCGGGGGGTTGGCCGGCCTTGAAGAGCAGCCAACCTCGGTGGCGCACCGCTTGGGTCGATCTCGGTGTGGTCGGGGTACTGGCCGGCTGGGCGATCATCGGTCCGCTGACCGACGACGACGGCTTCGCCACCACGATCGCTCGCAACGCCGCGCGGACCGGCAACGTCGGCAACTACTACCGGTGGTGGAACGCCTCGGAGACACCGTTCGCGCTGACCGAGCAGCTGCTCGCACCGCTGACCCAGGTCAGTTTGGCGCCGCTGTGGCTGCGGCTGCCCAGCACCGTGCTGGGCGTGGCGACCTGGTTCGTGCTGAGCCGGGGGGTGCTCGGCGCGGCGCTACCCGCGGTCGCAGGCACCGTCCGGATCCGGCTGCTGGCGGCGGTGTGCCTGCTCGCCGCCTGGCTGCCCTACAACCTCGGGGTGCGCCCCGAACCGTACGTGGCATTCGGCGTCACCACTGTGCTGGCGCTGCTGTGGCGGGCTCGTGGACTCGCCTCGCTGGGCTGGGCCGCGCTGGTCGCCGGGCTGACGATCCCGGTCAGCCCCAGCGGGCTGCTGGTCACCGCCCCGATCGTGGTGTTCGCCCCCCGCATCGGCTCGATTCTCCGCGAGTCGGCCCGGGGGTGGCCCGAGGTGGCGGCGCGGGTGCTGCTGCTGTGCTGCATCGGCGCGGTGGGCCTCACCGCGATCTTCGCTGATCAGACCTGGCTCGGCCTGGTAACCGCGACCCGCTGGCACACCTACTTCGGGCCGTCGCTGGCCTGGTATCAGGAGCCGGACCGGTACCGATTCCTGCTCGGAAATGACCAGGACGGCAGCGCCACCAAGCGGATCCCGGTTCTGCTCACGCTGGCGCTGCTGCCGGTGGTCGGGGTGCTTCTGGGCCGCCGAATCGACCGAGGCGACGTCGACAGGTCAGCCGCAAGGTTGGCCGGTGTTGTGGCCACCGCGCTGGCCCTGCTGTGGCTGACGCCGTCGAAGTGGTCGCACCATTTCGGCGCAGTGGCCGGGTTGTTCGCGGCGTTCCTGGTGATGGCCGTGGTCCTGATGGCGCAACGGGCCCGGTCGCCGAGCACCGACCGGGTGGCCCAGGCCATAGGCGTAGCCGGCGCCGTGCTGGTGGCCGCGGCGGCGGGGCTGGCCTTCGCGGGCCCGAACGCCTGGTGGCAGCCGGCGGTCTACGACGTGCCATGGGCAGCCGGCCCGGTGCGCCCAGCCGGGCTGCCACTGGACTCCCCACTGCTGTGGATCGGTGCGCTGGCGCTGGGTTACGCGGTGCTCGCCGCCGCCCGCGCAAACGCAACCCGCGCCCGACCGGCGCTGGTTGCCGCGCCTGCGGTGCTCGCGGTGGCGGCGGCCGGCACCGCGGTGGCGGTACTGCTCGGCTCGTTGCTGGCCGCACCGGTGCAGCGATCAGCCGGTTCGCTCGCGCTGGTGAACCTGCACCGGCTAACCGGTGGCCCGTTCTGCGGCTTGGCCGACGACATCCAGGTGCTGCCCGACGGCCCCGTGCTGGCCCCCGTGGGCACGTTCGGCCCCGGCCCTGCGCAGCAGCTGACCGGGTTCACCGCCATGGCGGGCTTCGACCCGGCGCAACCGCCGCCGGACCCGCCGGGTACCGGGACATCCACGCAGCTGTGGGGAAGCCTGGTCGGCGGCCCGCGGAGCAAGGGGACCATGACCAGCCCCTGGTTCCGGCTGCCCGCGCTTCCCGCGTCCAGCGGGGTGGCGGTCTCGGTGTCGGGGCGTACCGATCGGGGCAACAAGCTGGTCCTGGAGTTCGGCCGGGCCCGGTACGCCGGAGTCACCACGCTGGGCGCCCACACCCCGTACGACCGGGTCCGTCCCAACCAGGACCATCTGGACGGCCCGCCGGACTACCGCCCGTGGCGGTCCATCGGGCTCGACGCGGCGCAGGTTCCCGCCGGCGCCGACCGGGTCCGGATCCGCGCGGCCGATGCCACTACCGACGCGGACGGTTGGCTGGCCGTCACTGGGCCCCGGCTGCGCAGCGTGGTCGGGTTCAACGAGTTCCTGGCCAGCCGCGGACCGGTGCTGGTGAGCTGGCCGCAGGCGTTCCTGTTCCCGTGCGTGCGCAACATCGTCTGGGTCGCTGACGGGCTGGCCGACTCACCCCGTGTCCTCATTGAGGCACCGCGACGCCTCGGCCGTCTGTCCGCGGTGACCACGGCACAAGACCAAGGCGGCGACTTCGCCGCGATCCGCCCGTTCAGTCGACTCCAGGAGGTACCCACCCGTCTGATCGGCCATCCTGAGGTCGACTGGGGTGCCCTGCAACTCTCCGCCGACCCGGCCTTTCGCGACGCCTACCAACACACCACCCACGCCGCCCCAACGGCGCGTTCTGGAGACAGATCGCGCTGATCAAGCCCCGGTTTACCGCAGTCTGCATCCAGAACGCGGCAGGCGATGTGCCACCGGGTAGCCTGCCGGGCGATGGCTGAGATCGTGGTGCGTTCGCTGAGCGGGTGGGGCAGGACGGCGTCGAGCAAGGCTCGGGTGCTGGTTGAGCCGACCCTGGAGTCGATCCAGCGGGCTGTCCGTGACCCAGGCAGCCGGGGAGTGATCGCGCGGGGTTTGGGACGCTCCTACGGCGATCCGGCGCAGAACGCAGGCGGCCTGGTCATCGACATGACCGGCCACAACCGGATCCACTCCCTCGACGCGGACAGCGGACTGGCCGTGGTGGACGCCGGCATCAGCCTCGACGCGCTGATGCGCGCCGCGCTGCCGTTCGGTCTGTGGGTCCCGGTGCTGCCCGGAACCCGGCAGGTCACCGTCGGCGGCGCGATCGCGGCCGACATCCACGGCAAGAACCACCACAGCGCGGGCAGCTTCGGCAACCACGTCCGAGCCCTGGATCTCGTCACTGCTGACGGCTCGGTCGCCACCCTGACACCCGAGGATGAGCTGTTCTGGGCCACCGTCGGCGGCATGGGCCTGACCGGGATCATCGTGCGCGCGACGATCGCGCTCACCCACGTCGAGTCGGCGTACTTCGTCGTCGACACCGACCGCACCGCCGACCTCGACGAGCTGATGGTCCTTCTCACCGACGGCTCCGACGACGGCTACGACTACTCCGCTGCCTGGTTCGACGCGATCTCGACGGGCCCGAAGCTCGGCCGCGCGGTGCTCACCCGCGGCTCGCTGGCCAAGCGCGACGAGCTGCCACCCAAACTGCGCAGCGCCCCGCTCGCTTTCGACGCGCCGCAACTGCTCACCGCGCCCAACACCTTCCCCAACGGCCTGGCCAACCGGGCGATCTTCGGCGCGCTGAGCGAAGCCTGGTACCGCAAGGCACCGAAGCGCCGCCGCGGCGAGGTGCAGAACCTGACCAGCTTCTACCACCCGCTGGACATGATCGGGCAATGGAACCGAGCGTACGGCTCACGAGGCTTCCTGCAATACCAGTTCGTGGTGCCGCTGGGCGCGCAGGACACCTTCCAGCACATCGTGGAACAGATCGCGGGTTCAGGGCACGTCTCTTTCCTCAACGTGCTCAAACGCTTCGGCGCGGCCAGCCAGGCGCCGCTGTCGTTCCCCCAACCCGGCTGGACGATCACCGTGGACTTCCCGATCCGCCGCGGTCTCGCGGAGTTCTGCGACCGGCTCGACGAGCAGGTGCTCGACGCCGGTGGCCGGCTCTACCTGGCCAAGGAGTCGCGGACCTCGGCGGCCACGCTGCACCGCATGTACCCGCGGATCGATGAGTGGCGCAAGATCCGCGCCGCCGCCGATCCCGACGGGATCTTCGCTTCCGACCTCTCCAGGAGACTCGAACTGTGATCGATGCTGTCGGCAACCCCCAGTCCCTGCTGCTGCTCGGCGGCACCTCCGAGATCGCGCTGGCCACCGCCGAGCGCTACGCCACCCGGCGGCCGCTGCGGGTGATCCTGGCTGCTCGCCCGTCGCCGCGGCTCGACGCCGCCGCGGCTCGACTGGACCGCGTCGGTGCCACCGTGACGACGTTGCCCTTCGACGCGGCGGACACCGCCTCGCACGCCGCGACGATCGGGAAAGCCTTCGCCGACGGCGACGTCGACGTCACCCTGGTCGCCTTCGGGTTGCTCGGTGACCAGGAGAAGGCCTGGACCGACCACGACACCGCCGTCGAACTCGCGCAGGTCAACTACGTGGGCGCGGTGTCAGTTGGGGTGCTGCTCGCCGATGCGCTGCAACGCCAAGGCCACGGCGCGCTGGTCGCGCTGTCGTCCGCCGCCGCCGAACGGCCCCGGCGGTCGAACTTCGCCTACGGCTCCACCAAGGCGGGCCTGGACACCTTCTACACCGGCCTCACCGAGGCGCTGCGCCCAGCCGGGATCAAGGTCTCGGTGATCCGCCCCGGCTTCGTGCACACCAAGATGACCGCCGGTCTGAAGGCCGCTCCCCTGTCGGTCACCCCGGAACAGGTCGCCGAGGTGATCGTCGACGCCGTCGCGAACGGCCGCGAGCAAGCCTGGGCCCCCGCCCCCATGCGCTACGTCATGTCCGCCCTGCGCCACGTCCCCCGCCCCCTCTTCCGCCGCCTGCCGATCTAACTTCCGCCGCTCGGCACCGCAACCGCTCACATCCTCCCGAACTCAACAGCAGAACTGCCCAATCGGTGGTGGGCAGCTCTGCTGTTGAGTTCGGGAGCAGGAGGGCGGTGGGTCAGGCGGCGCGGTGGCGGAGCACGGCGCGGACTTTGGGCGGCGAAGGCATCCGGCTTGCGCAGTACGTCAGTGGCGCTGGTCCGCAGAACCGTCCAACCCAGCGCAGTGCCCCCGCCAGGACACCCTCGTCCACTCACCGCCCGCTCAAACCCCCCAGTTATCCACACCAAGCCCGCAATCCACACCCCTTCCCGCACCACTGCCACCGCTCTGCGTCTCCCGAGCTCAACAACAGCGCTGCTCGCGACGACCCGAAGAGCTCTGCTGTTGAGCTCGGGAGGCAGAGAGCTGGTAGACGGGTCCGGACAGCCCTGCGCTAGAGGTAGACGGCGGCGATGAGGGTGAGGACTAGGGCTGCGCCGAGGACTTGCAGGGTGCGGTCGCCTAGGACGATCTCTTCGGGTTCGCCGCCGTTGCCGCCATCGACGTCGACGGCGTAGCGCAGGATGGCTACCACGAAGGGCACCAGGGAGATCACGGGCCAGCGGGAGTGGTGGGTCTGGCTGAGCTGAAACGCCCACTGACCGTAGGTCATGATCACGCCGGTGGCTGACAGGGTCCACACGAAGCGCAGGTAGGAAGCGGTGTAGCGGTCCAGCGACTTGCGGATCTTCGCGCCGGTGCGCTCGGCGAGCCGGATCTCGGCGTAGCGCTTACCGGCCACCATGAACAGTGACCCGAACGCGGTGGTGAGCAGAAACCACTGGGACAGCGCGATCCCCGCGGCAGCACCGCCCGCGATGGCCCGCAACAGAAAACCGGACGCGACGATGGAGATGTCCACCACTGGCTGATGTTTGAGCCACAGGCAGTAGGACAGCTGCACCGCGATGTAGACCACGGTGACCATGACCAGGTCGGTCGACGCCAGGAAAGACACGCCGATCGCGGCGGCGAACAGTGCGACTGCGACGCCCAGCGCGAGCCGGGGTGGCACCACCCCCGCGGCGATCGGCCGGTTGCGCTTGGTCGGGTGCGCGCGGTCTGCCTCGACGTCCTGGACGTCGTTGACCAGGTACACGCCGGACGCGGCGAGCGAGAACGCGACGAACGCGATCGTGACGGCGACGAGCACGGGCAGGTGGAAGATGGTGCCCCCGGCGAACGGCGCGGCCAGCACCAGGACGTTCTTCACCCACTGCCGGGGCCGCATGGTGCGGACCAGCCCGAGCAGCGCGTGATCTGCTCGAGTCTGAACCTGACCCGGCGCGGTGGTGGTCATCGCCGTCCTCTCCGGGGGCTAATGTGAGCAGGGTTGCCGCGCAGCCGCCGTCGCATCCCGGCACCGATGGCGGCGCCCAGCGCGGAGCCCACCAGCACGTCGCTCGGGTAGTGCACGCCGAGCACCAGTCTGCTGATCAGCATCGGGGGTACCAACAGCGGGGTCAGCCGGCGGCGCAGCAGGCCGCCGTACAGGATCGCAGCCGCGGTGGTCGACGCCGCATGCGAGGACGGGAAGGACAGCTGGCTCGGGGTGTCAGCCAGGACCGCGACGGTCGGATCAACAGGGCGCGGCCGGCGCACCACCCTTTTCATCGCGATCGACGTGCCGTGCGCGGCAGCCACTGTGGCCACCGAGACCAGCCAGTCACGCCGGCGCCGTCGATCGACCAGCGCACCCAGCGCACCCAGCGCCAACCAGCCCAGGGCGTGTTCGCCGAAATGGGACATCCCGCGGGCGATGGCTACCACTTGAGGTACCGCGATTCTGCGCTGCACGGCAGCAAGAACCGCGGTCTCTTGGTCGTCGGTGGTGGCTCGCCGTTGGAGCATCAGTTGCAGCATCACGCGTCGAATACCCTTTTCCAGCCGGTCCGATCAGTGAGCCGCGGCGCGGCATCGCGGTAACGCTTGCGCAGCCGGGGGAACTCCCGGGCGAGTTCCCGGTGCAGCGCCACCGAGCGGGCCAGCATCGAGCGAAAAGCCTGGGGGTCACGCTTACGGTAGGTGACGCCCCGGCCGTCCGCCGTGGACACGGTCACCCCGTCCAGCCCGGAGAGCACGAACCAGCGAGCATCCTTGCGAGATAGCGACAGCTGGGGGCGGTGCTGGGCCTGGGTGTCGACCGGTCGCAGCTGATGCGCCAGGCGCTTGAGCAGGGTCGCGCCGATGGTGACCGGGTTGGTGGGCGGTTTGAGCAGCCGCTGCACCGCGAGCGCACCCGCGGCTGGCAGTGGCAGCTCCTGAGAATCCCGCACCTGCCCGTCGGTGAACTCCGCACAGCGGGCCCGGACCTCACCCAGCGCGGTGGGTAGCTTGTCGAACAACGCGTCGGGTCCGGCCAGGAAGTCCCGGATCGCCATCTCCTGCAGCGCCAGGGTGGAGTACTCCATCGCCAGGGCGTGCTTCAGGGCGTGTTTGAGACTGTCGGCGAGCATCGCCGTGGGCCGGTCCTCGGTGCCGTGCAGCGCCGCACCGACCAGCCGGTTGCGCAGGTGGAAGTAGGCCTGCCAGTCGGTGGCGTCGTCCTTGTCGGCGAAGGACATGTGCCAGATCGCCACCCCGGGGACGGTCGCGGTGGGGTAGCCCGCGGCGCGGGCGCGTAGCCCGTACTCGACGTCGTCCCATTTGATGAACAGCGGCAGGGGCAGCCCGATGTCCTCGGCGACGGTGCGCGGGATCAGGCACATCCACCAGGCGTTGTAGTCGACGTCGGTGCGCCGGTGCATCCAGGCGGTCTGGCGCAGCGACTGCTGGGCGAAGTCGTGGTCGTACTCGGTGCCCGGCGCCTTGTTCCACCGCATCCGCTGCCGGTCGACGATCTCACCCCAGGCGTGCAGCCGGGAACGGGCCTGTGCCTGCAGCATCTGACCGCCGACCAGCATCGGGCGGCGCGCGAAGCGGGAGAACGCCACGGCGCGCAGGATCGAGTCGGGCTCCAGGACGATGTCGTCGTCCATGTAGAGGATCTGCTCGCAATCGGTGTTCTCCAGCGCCTCGTACATCACCCGCGCGTATCCGCCGGAGCCACCGATGTTGGGTTGGTCGATGATCCGCAGCCGGTCACCCAGCACGGCCTGCGCCTGCGCGAAACCGTCCTGGTCGCGGACCTTGTTGGCCCCTTGGTCGGGGATCACCACCGCGGTGACGATCGAGCGGACCAGCTCGTCGGAGCCGATCGCCCGCAGGGTGGCCACGCAGTCGGTGGGGCGGTTGAAGGTGGGCATCCCGATGGTCACCGCGGCGCGCCCGGGCGCCTCGATCGGCGCGTGCCAGCCGCCGGAGTGCACGATCAGCTCGGAATCCTCGGTGCTGAGGTCAAACCAGTACCAGCCACCGTCCTCGAACGGGGTCAGGTCCAGCTCGATATCCAGCTGGCGCCCCACAGTGCCTTCTATCAGCTCGCCGTGCGTGTGGATGGCCGTGGCGTCGGCCTTGGAGCGGTAGACGTCGACCCGTCCGGCGCCCTCGACGTCCAGGCGCAGCCGCACGGTGCGCAGCGCGGTCCAGCGCCGCCAGTAGCTGGCCGGGAAGGCATTGAAGTACGCCGCGAAGGACACCTCGGTCTGCTCTGGTACCACCACGCTGGTGCGTGACAGCGCGCGTACCCGCCGAGCGTTGGGATTGGCCAGGGTGACCTCGATGTCGACGTCACGCGGATCGTGCGCGCCGGTGGCGCCGGCCGGTGGCCACACCCGCCGGGCAGTGGCCGACTGCTCGTCGACATACAGCGCCCGGACGGCCATCGGGTCGGCCCGGCGGGGCAGGATCACGCGCTGCAGCAGCGTCAAGAACGGCTCGACGGGCGCGCTGGCGAACGACTCTTCCGGGCTCCAGGCGGTGCTGGTCGGCATGGACTCCCCAGTGGTTCTCGATGTAACAGTTACTCGGGTGTAACAGTTACTCGGGTGTAACAGGCCAGTTCCTCCGGTGTGGCAGGCCAGTCCTGGCGGTGTGACGGGCTCGGTGTTGACGTCGCCAGAGGGTAGCCCTCGGCAGCGACCCGTAACGGGTCGGCTACCCCCTCCATGAGACGGCCCCAGGTTGACAACCCGGCTCACCAACCGTCTTGCTGGTCGCTCAGCGACTGGTTCTCGACGAACGGCTGATTTTCAGTGAAATATGGCGCGATCTTGTTATCGTACATCGACAGCGCGGAGCCGATCGCCATGTGCATGTCAAGGTATTTGTAGGTACCGAGCCGGCCACCGAAAAGCACATTGCGGTTGGCGGTCTCCTTGCGGGCCAGCTCGCGATAGCGTTCCAGCTTCGCCCGGTCCGCCGCGGTGTTGATCGGGTAGTAGGGTTCGTCACCGCGCTGGGCGAATCGAGAGTACTCACGGAAGATCACCGTCTTGTCGGTGCGGTAATCCCGCTCGGGATGGAAGTGCCGGAACTCGTGGATCCGGGTGTAGGGCACATCCAGGTCGGCGTAGTTCATCACCGGCGTGCCCTGGAAATCACCGGTCTGGAGCACTTCCTGCTCGAAGTCCAAGGTGCGCCAGCCCAGTTCACCCTCGGCGTGGTCGAAATAGCGGTCCAGCGGCCCGGTGTAGACGACGGGCACATCGGCGGGAACGTCGCTGTGCACGTCGAACCAGTCGGTGTCCAGGCGGACCTCGATGTTCGGGTGCTGCGCCATCCGGTGCAGCCACGCGGTGTACCCGTCGACCGGCAGACCCTCGTAGGTGTCGTTGAAGTACCGGTTGTTGAACGTATAGCGCACCGGCAGCCGGGAGATGATGCCCGGTGGTAACTCGGTGGGATCGGTCTGCCACTGCTTGGCGGTGTAACCGCGCACGAACGCTTCATAAAGCGGCCGGCCGATCAGCGAGATCGCCTTTTCCTCCAGGTTGGTGGCGTCCTTGCCCTGGATCTCGGCGGCCTGCTCAACGACCAGCGCCCTGGCCTGGTCCGGGGTCAGGTGCTTGCCGAAGTACTCGCAGATCGTGCCCAGATTCACCGGCATCGGGTAAACCCGGCCCTGGTAGCTGGTGAACACCCGGTGCTGGTAGCCGGTGAAATCGGTGAACTGGTTGACGTAGTCCCATACCCGTTTGTTCGAGGTGTGGAACAGGTGCGCACCGTATCGGTGCACCTCGATACCGGTTTCGGGTTCGGCCTCGGAGTAGGCGTTGCCGCCGATGTGGTGCCGGCGATCGAGCACCAGAACCCGCCGATCCAGCTGGCTGGCGACCCGCTCGGCGACGGTCAGACCGAAGAAGCCCGAGCCCACCACGACCAGGTCGACCTCTGGCGGCCTATTCATCAGCATTGGGGTCACGGGCGTGCAGGGTAGCGCCCGGGTGAGCGCTGCCCGGCCCGGGGCCGGGGCGGTCGCTCCCGTCGTGCCCGGCGAACACCTGCTCCCAGGACTCCACCGAGGTCAAGGTGGGGACCGCCGCGCGGTAGCGCGCAGCGGTGACGTCCCACTCCGCGACCAACCGCCGGTAGAGCGTGATCGTGCGGGTGAGCAACGCGCGGAACTGCTTGGGGTCCCGCTTGCGGAAGGTGACACCACTGCCGTCGGCGTTGGAGACCGTGGCCGAGTCGACCATGCCGAGCAGGAACCACCGGGCATTGCGGGCCGCCACGTTGATCTGCGGGCGGTCGCGGGTCTGCGGTTGCGGTGCGCGCAGGTGACGCGACACCGTGGACAGCGCCCGCTTGGCGATGGCGACGGGATGCACCGGCGGTTCGAGCAGGGCCTCGATGCGCACCGGATCGAACAACGGCATCGGCAGTTGCTGGGCCGAGGAGAAGATCCGGGCGTCGTCGTACCCCTCACGCAACTTGCGAACGGCGGGCAGTGCGTCGCGCAACGAAGCGAACAGCCGCTCCGGCCCGTCGAGGAAGTCCTCGATCGACTTGTGGTGCAGCGCCACGGTCGAGTACTCCATCGCCATCAGGTGCTTGAACGTGTTACGAAAACCATCTTGCACGATCGCCCGGCGGACGTCGTAGGTGCTGTGCAACGCCAGGGTGATCAGCCGGTTGCGCAGGTGGAAATACGCCGTCCAGTCGGTCGCGTCGTCCTTGTCGGTCCAGGGCATGTGCCAGATCGCGCAACCGGGCAGGGTGACGGTCGGAAAGCCGCGCTCACCGGCGCGCAATGAGTACTCCGCGTCGTCCCATTTGATGAACATCGGCAACGGTAGGCCGGTGCGTTCGAGGACCTCGCGGGGAAAAAGGCACATCCACCAGCCGTTGTAGGTGGAGTGGATGCGGGCATGCAGCAAGCGTTGCTTGCGCAACGTCAGCTTGGCGAAGTCGTGCTGGTAGACCGACCCGGGTGCCGGCCGCCAGAAGCTGGTCCGCAGGTCCACGATCTCGCCCATCGCGTGCAGCTGGCTGCGAACCTGCAGGTTCAGCATCTGTGCACCGACGATCACCGGCGATGACGTCGCACTGGCGAAGGCATGGGCGCGCAACACACTGTCCGGCTCGAGCCGGACGTCGTCGTCCATCAGCATCACGTGCTCGACGCCATCTGTACGCAGTGCCTCGAGCATCCCGCGGGTGAACCCGCCGGAACCACCGAGGTTCTCCTGGTCGACCACCACCAGCCGGTCGCCGAGCTGGGTCGCGACATCGGCGAACCGCTGGTGACCGCGCACCTTGACGCTGCCCTGGTCGACGACGAAGACCTTCGCGATGACGTCGAGTACGGCTCGGTCCTCGGCCAGCGCGGCCAGCGCGGTGACACAGTCCGCCGGGCGGTTGAAGGTCGTGATCGCCACCGCCAGCGGGCAGGCCGGCAGCGGCTC